>WBZS01000231.1_pt1 | contig 96120 bp, 66 predicted proteins | sample 5204201 | NCBI WGS metagenome assembly WBZS01 (sample SAMN12344357, study PRJNA552823) | activated sludge metagenome | biome: Activated sludge suspended growth; feature: Nitrification reactor; material: Wastewater; isolation source: activated sludge from nitrification reactor of wastewater...
TCGGGGTCGGTGTTGAGTTCATCGATCGCCACCATCAGACGGCTCATGGCCGCGGCCGCATTTCGGCCGTTGTGAAATTCGCGGCCTGCATGGGCTGCCCTACCGCGCACGACGAAGGTGAAGCTGCCGGTTCCCTTTCGCCACGATACCAGATCGCCGCTGGGCAGTGAGGGTTCAAACAACAAGCCCAAGTCGGCAGACTTCGCGAGTTGATTGATGTACTTGCCCGTGCCGAGCGAACCAATTTCTTCGTCGGGATTGATGAAGAGTTGCCAGCCGAGTTTATGAGCCAGCGGTGTGGCTTCAAAGGCCCGCAACGCATAGAGCATCACCACAAGGCCCCCCTTGGCGTCGATCACGCCGGGCCCATTCATGCGTTCGGCATCCAACATCTGGCAGCGTTGGAATGGGTCATTTTGGCCGTAAACGGTATCCATGTGGATGCACAAGATGACTTGTGGATGCACGTCGGGGCGTTTGACAAGATGAATTGCCGGCCCGAGTTGGGTCAACGTCTTCTCGCCTTGGTCGGTAATGGTCTCCATCGGTTCGACAGGCACCTGCCGAAAATCCCCGGCGAGCGGGGCGCATTCGTCAATCAGCATTTCGTTGACCGCTTGCAAACCGTCTCGGTGAAAGGTGCCGGAATTTTGATTGCAAAGCCGTTCCACCAACTGCAGCATTTCTCGATCGCGTCCATCGAGCCATTGCAGCGGTTGCAACAAATCTGGAGAAATTTTCATTCGCACTATTACCTGGTAGGATTTCGATTGAAATCGAAGATAGCTTGGGCTGGGCCAACCGCAAAGGCGGGGATCGGGCGATTGTTGTTGCTGGCACTTTTGAAAAATCGACAAATTGGCGACACTTTGCGGCTGGCGTAGGTATTTCCTTTTTTTGAATCCTGCGCATGCGCGGCGAAGAAATAGCGGCGGCAGCGATCGGGAGGTCGATACTGATTTTGATACCTATGTCAGATATCTGATAGATCCTCTCGTTCGAGTTGCCGATGTTGCTGAAAAATACCCTTTGCCGCGTATTCCAAATGGTCTTGGTAGGCTCACTTGTACTCACTGGAGTGGAGACGTGGGCTCAAAATGCTGGGGAAGTCCCTCACGCGACAGGTCGCAATGCGATGGGTCGCAATGCGACGGGTCCATTCAAACTCTCGGCATTGGGCAAAAGTAATACCTTGCGTTCAGGTGCAACGCCGACCAGCAAATCGGCATCCTCTGATTTGAGCCATGAATCTTCGCGAATTGCCGCAGTCGACGAACAAGAAGTCAAATCGACCCCTACATTTGTTCCGGCCCGCCCCACAAGTTTTTCGCGACGACAAGAACAAGAGACAGCGCCACCGGCCGCCGCCTTCGTACAACCCGCACCGCAGGACGAACGAAAGCCGATGCAAACGGCGAGTCGACGAGCTCTTTTGGAACCTGTGTCGGCGATCGAATTGAATATTGGGCACAAGAACAAGAAGACACCAGAAGATCGCTCGGCTGCTTTATTTCAGCTAAATGGATTTGAATGGAATCAAATGCCGGGTTCAGAACTTAGCTACTATTGGGAGGCTCCAAACATTCGTTACAAGAAATTGTATTTCGAGGATGTGGCCGTCGAACGTTATGGACAGGTACCGTGCGGTTGCTGGCAACAGACCACGCGCGCGACGGCGCATTGGGCCGCGTCTCTGCTGTCGTTGCCGTTGAAAATGCGACTCGATCCTTATTACGATTGCGACACGCCGTTGGGTTATTGCCGTCCGGGAGAATGCGTTCCACCGACTTGGCAACGGCACCTCTATCGATAGACTTCCATTTGAGATGCTTCTCGAATGAACGAGACCCCGCAATTGCTGCTGGGGATCGAACGTTTTTTGGCTGCCACTCTCAGCGTTTTTTCGTGTCTTTGGCCCGTCGCCACGCACCCTGGCAAACTTTGACGCCTTTTCCGGTAGATCTGTACGTGCTCAAAAGTCTGGATGTAGTCGATATTTCGCGCCGATTGTAAACGAAATACGGATTGTAACTTTGATTAGGTGCCAACCATGCGACTCTCGCAATTCCGCAGAAGTAGACTTGTTCTTTCAGCTGCGTTCTTTTCACTCATCGCTGCGATAAGCGGCGGATGCCGCGTGCGGTCCAAGCCGCCGGTCGATTCGGGCATGCCGATGTGTTCCGATTCCTTGCAAAAGGTTTACTATCCCTCGGCATCTAGCGATCCATGTGACGACAATAGCGACCTGTTAACCGATTCGCCGATGACGCTAACAACGTTTGTCCAAACAGAGAGTCGGGACATAACGCTGGACGAAGCGATCCGAATGGCGCTTTCCAATAGTCGCGTGTTACAACGATTGGGGGGCGTGGTCGTCAGTGCTCCGCAAGGAGCAACAACGACCTTTGATCCGGCATTGCTCGCGTCGAATGCGCAAGCCGGCGTAGACGCGGCGCTCAGTGCCTTTGACGCACAAGTCGCTAGCACGTTGTTTTTTAACCACAACGAACGCAAATTCAACAACACGTTTCAATCGTTGTTTTCTACTCCTCGAAGTGATACCGCCAATTTCAATTTCGAGATGGCCAAACAGACGGCTGTGGGAACGCGTTTTGCGGTTCGCAATATCACCGACTACACAAACAGCCATATCAATCCGGCACTTTTGCCGCTGTCTCCATTTCGATTCAACAGCGTCTACAACACGGTCAATCAATTCGAGATTCGCCAACCACTGTTGCAAGGTGCTGGTTCGACGGTCAATCGTATTGCCGGGCCAAATGCATTTCCCGGTCAATACAACGGTGTGATGATCGCCCGCATTCGCGCAGATATCTCGTTGTCAGATTTCGAGTCTGCGGTCAATAACCTGGTCCGCGATGTTGAGCGCAATTATTGGGAGCTTTATTTCGCCTATCGTGATCTCGACACGAAGATTGCCGCGCGGAATTTGGCCCGTGACACTTGGGAAAACCGCCAAATTCGTCGGGCTGAAGGCATGGACCGACCTGACGAAGAGGCGCAAGCTCGTCAACAATATTACACGTTTGAGGCCCAAGTGCAGAACGCGCTTTCGGGCACCGCTGTCGGACAAAACGGCTTGCTTGGTTCCGAACGAAATATGCGTCGACTCCTGGGTTTGACGGTGAACGATGGACGTCTTTTGCGACCAATCACCGATCCGGCGATCGCGCCAGTCGTTTTCGATTGGAGTGCCTCGCAAGAGCAAGCGCTCGCACGACGAATCGAATTGCGACGCCAAAAATGGACGGTGAAACAACGAGAACTTGAACTTATCGCTGCTCGTCAGCTCAACATCTGGCGACTGGACCTCGTGGGAGAATATGGCTTTCGCGGCTTTGGCGACAATTTGCTGGGCAGCCGCAGTCGCCCGGAAGGCAGCGCAGTTGCCGACATGTTCACGAGCAAACTTGATGACTGGCAAGTTGGGTTCGACATGCGCGGTCCAATTGGAATGCGCCAGGGCCATTTGGCCGTTCGTAATGCTGAGTTGCAATTGGTTCGCGAGAAAACGGTTCTTAGGGAGCAACAACGACAGGTCTTGCACGATCTGGGCGGGGCTTACGGCGAAGTCGATCGGGCTCTTGCCAATATCAAGACGGCTTACAACACGCATGTCGCGGTACAAGAAGAGTTGGAACCTAAACGATTGCGTGTCGAAGCCGGCAAGGACCAAATCTTTTTCTTGCTGGATGCTCAACAACGATCGGCCAATGCGGAGAGCGCATTCTATCGTGCGATTGTCGATTACAACGTAGCCCTGATGAACTTCATTTTCACGGAAGGCAGTTTGTTGAGCCGCTACCAGATTTGCTTGAACGAAGGCGGCTGGGATGATGGCTTGGAGGCCATTGCTCGCGACAAAGCAGGACAATTTGTTGAAAAAAATTGGGCTACCGACACGGTCGATTTGCAGCCCGTTTCGGTTGGAACCTTCGACCAACACGGAGCCGCCAACACGTCTGGAAGCGGATATGTTGAACAACCAGCGGCGCCGGAGAATGTTCCGCCTGCAAGCGATAAATAAATCCGTGGTGTTCCGATGGTGTTCCGATTGGCGCGCCACGTTTCCGCACATGTGTCGAAATGATTGCCAAACCTCAGCTTTTCCCAGTTGAAATCAGCGCGCGTTAGATCGAAAATAAACGAGGGCTTAGTGAAACGTTCTAGTGCTTTCGTTGTTGACCATGAACACCTTGAGGTTTAGTTCGACTTTCATCGCAACGGCGGTCGCCTGCTTTACAACGCTCGGCCGCATTCCCATAGCAAGTGGGCAATTCGATTTCGAAAAGCCACCGATTTCCTATTCAATAACGGAAGCTCAGGACCGAGTTGCTCGCCTGGCACAAGCCTTGGCCAAAGGTGAAACGGCACTCAAATGGGACAAGCAGTTTGGTTGGCTTCCCGATTTGCTGGAACAACTGAAGGTTTCTCCCGAAAGTCAAATGTTGGTTTTTTCTAAAACCAGTTTGCAGATTCGACATATCTCTCCCACCAACCCTCGCGCACTTTATTTTTCCGACGACACTTATGTTGGTTGGGTGCCTGGTGGCGATTTGATTGAGCTTTCGGCGGTAGACCCCAAAATTGGTCCCGTATTTTATTCGCTCGATCAAACTAAACTTGATCGACCCAAGATTGAGCGTGATGAGACGCGGTGTATGACTTGTCATGCGACGAGCAAAACGCAAGATGTTCCAGGCTACCTGGTGCGCAGTGTATTTCCCGGGGCGGATGGTCACCCGCTATTTGGCTTGGGTACGGTTACAACCGATCATACCTCGCCGTTTACCGAACGTTTTGGAGGTTGGTATGTAACGGGTGGACATGGAGAAATGCGTCATCGCGGAAATTCGATTGCGTTGAAGACAGCAGAGCCTCCCATGGATAGTGAGTTAGGCGCGAATTTGAAAAAAATTCCTGAAATGGTTCGGCCCGATCGATACCTTCGCGATTCAAGCGACTTGGTCGCACTCATGATGCTGGAGCACCAAACCCAAATGCACAATTTCATGACTCGTGCCAACTATGAAACACGTCAGGCTCTAGACTATCAAAAGACGATGAACGACGCTTTGGGTCGTCCAGCCGATCACTTGAGCGAATCGACACAACGGCGGATCGCCAGGTCCGCTGAGGAATTGATCAAGTGTCTGTTGTTTGCCGACGAGCATCAGATCACATCGCCCATTCACGGGACCTCGCGTTACGTGGATGAGTTTCGAAAGCTGGGGCCGCAAGACCCGCAGGGCCGCAGTCTCCGGGAATTCGATTTGCGCTCGCGGCTATTGCGCTATCCTTGCAGCCCATTAATCTATTCCGAGGCGTTTGATGCATTGCCGATAGAGGTTTTGGCAATCGTTCGCGATCGGCTAGACCAGGTTCTTTCGTGTCGTGATACGTCGGTGGACTATGCGCACCTGAGTTCCGAGGATCGTGCGACATTGCGGGAGATTCTCATTGCTACCAAACCGGGATTTCTGCCTGTTTCTCGGTAGCTGACTTCTGAAGGCGAATCGGGTTCTCCGCCTGGTTTTGACAAAAAAGCCCGCTTTTTCAGCAAAAGAAGTTTTTTTCAGAATTCCTGTAACACCTCCTTTCGCTCTCCGCTTGGTGAACTGTGGTTAGTTTATTTTCACCAAACGTTTTCAGGAGACCGAAACATGTCACGCACACGAAACTCGCAAAAATCCAGCTTAGATTTCACTCGCCTCGACGAACGCAACTTGATGGCCGGAATCTCTTTCAGTTCCTCCACGGGCGTCTTGACCGTAACTGGCGATCAGTACGCCGACAAGGTTGATATCAAGTTCCAAGGCTCTGACGTCAAAGTCGAATTATACGCAGGAAAATCTGATGGAACGACACGACACTACGATCGCACGAAATCGATTTCGGGCGTTAGTCAAATTGTTGTTAATGGCATGGCCGGCAACGACCAAGTCAACATCACCCAGGGAACGTTGAACACTGGTGTAACCGTTGCCAATGAATCGGTAGTATTCAATGGCGGTGACGGAAACGACTCGACGTCGAATGGAACCGAAGCTCGGCTGTTTGCTTATGGCGGTAATGGCGATGACACATTTTCTGGTGGTTCTGGAGCAGACGTACTCAACGGTCAAGCAGGCGTCGACCGGTTGTACGGTCAAGCCGGAAATGACGCCCTTTACGGCGGCTCGGAAAATGATTTGATGTACGGCGGGATCGGCAACGACATTTTGTATGGCGAGGCCGGCAATGACACCATGTCCGGAGGCTTTGATAACGACTGGATGGATGGCGGGATTGGCGAAGATGGATTGTGGGGCGATTGGGGCCTTGACGTGATGTATGGAAATCAAGGTTCCGATAGCCTGTCAGGAGGATTCGATGACGACACCCTCTACGGTGGAAGTGAAAACGATAATCTCAAAGGCGAAGAGGGCAATGACACGCTCTACGGCGAAGCTGGCAACGACGTTTTGGACGGTGGGTATCATGTAGACACACTGTTTGGCGGTGACGGCAATGACTGGATGATTGGCGGAACCGAAAACGATGCCCTGTATGGTGGCAATGGCAACGATGTCTTGACGGGAAACGATGGCAACGATTTGTTGTTCGGTGAGGATGGCGAAGATCAATTGTATGGCGGTAACGGGAATGACTATTTGTTCGGCGGTTTTGATGGCAAGCTCGACTACTTGGTAGGCGGAAGTGGCCAGGACACTTTCCGTGCCTGGCGCAAGAAATTTGTCGGCGGTTTGATTCAGAATATCGAAACCGACTGGGTCGGCGATTTATCCGCTGAAGACATCAAAGTAACTCAATGGTACTAATCAAAACGTGAGAAAATTGCGAGACTAATTTCTAACCGCGACCATCCGAATCGCCCAACCTCGCCAAAAATTGGTGAGGTTTTTGGCGTCGAGGTTCAGCTTTTTCAAGTCCGAAGCCTGTTGTAATTTGCCGCTCTGCCTCCCAAAATTAATGGCCCTGATTTGCCCCGAAACGAGGCCAGCCATGCCAGAAAATTTGGAACAACGTCGCCTTCGACTGCAACGAGTCCTCGGCCCGATTTGTGACCGCAACGAATTCACCTCCCAAGACATTCAATTGGTATGCCATGAAATGACTCCCCAATTCATAACGTCGGTTTTGAATCAGTTGGCACATGAGGGGATTTTGCACTGCGAGACATCAGGAACTCAACGATTTTTCCGCTGGCAGCAAGCGCGTGATACGTTTGCGCCTCACGCTTGGATCAGTCGTCAATTGACAACGCAGATAACGTCAGCACCCGTCGAAGACCGACCCCGCGAAAGGCTCTTGTCGCTCGGCGCAGACAAATTGCGGACGGCCGAGCTGATCGCAATTCTGATTCGCACAGGTCGCCGTGGCGAGTCGGCTCTGATGGCAGGCGAGAAAGTTGCAACTCGATTCGCTGACGATATTGGTTGCTTGCGATCCGCGAGCCCGGCGGAACTCAAAGAGGTTTCTAGTGTCGTTTCCAGCGGCGTTTACTGTCAGATAATGGCTGGCATCGAACTTGGACGACGGGTCACCGAAGCCCTGGATCGCAACGAGTTGCGGCTGTCAAAGATCGACAGCACCGCCACGGCAATAGATTATTGCCAACGCAAGTTTCGGCGACTGGCTGTTGATCGTCAGCAAGAGGAATTTCACATTGTAACGCTCGATACAAAACTGTTTCCCATTGCGACTCATCAAGTGACTGTCGGCACGCTTGATGCTAGTCTCGTTCATCCCCGCGAGGTCTTTCGACCGGCGATTCGCGATGCGGCCTCGGCGATCATCCTGGTTCACAATCATCCGTCCGGCGATTCGACTCCCAGTCGCGAGGACATTGCTGTCACCGAGCGTTTGCGAAAGTCAGCAGAGATTATTGGCATTCGGATTCTCGATCACATCGTGGTTGGATCCGACAATTGCACGAGTATCGCTGAATGGGAAGGTCGCCGCTGATTGGCGGTAGAGTCGCTATTCCGCCAAGACTCCTGTGGCCCTCGCCAAGCGAACGTAGTCTTGCTCAATGCTGAAACGTTCGTGCAAGAATTCAGATGTTAGCTTCAAGAGGCGTAGTTTTCGTTCCTGGTAACTCGCGAAGTCGATGGGGCGCTCGTCCTTCGCCTTCTCCGCAGTCTCAATTGAGTCATTCAGGCTTTCTAGTTCTTTGTACTTCAACTCTGAGAGTTCGTGGTGACGGACAAGTGAATAATAGATGTCTCGGACTTCGACTTCGATGGCGCGACGTTTTTCGGCAGCCAATGCTGCGAGTTGGCGGCGACGTTCTGCGGATTCCGTTTGTTTTAGGCATTCGATTTCGTCTCGCAGAGCACACTGCCACCATTTCGCCGGGCCTGGTAGAGACGGCCCTGCAACAAGCAGTGGGTTGGTGGCTGACAGCGGTGAATCCGACGCAGAAGTTGCCTCGATGGAACAGGCCAATGTTTGCAGCGCGCACAAGTCGCCGCGATTAGCCAAAGAGACGGCAATCGCTTCGTTCAAATCCGGTAGCGTATTGCGCGAGGGAGCATCAAGCTGGGGCCAAATCGGTCGCTGGTCGTTCTGTTCCAGCTTTAGTAAAAACGCAAGGACAGCATGCAATCGTTGTTGGTTGAGAATCAGTTCTGCTTCTTGCTGCTCGACGTTCAGATGTTGGCGATCAATTTCTGCATCGTCGCCTGGAATGTCAATTTGATTTTCACGAAACCTGGCAATTGATTGTTTGGCAGCAACCAATAAATTACGCGATTCCGCGGCGATGGGCTGCTGGGCATAAATCTCGGCCAGGTTTAAGAAGGACTCTTGAGCTTTGGCGATGTGCTCACTGCGTTCGTACTTCGCTTGCTGCGAAAGGGCAATTAAAAGTGGATGGCCGGCACACAACCGACAGGCGAGCCGCTCCCGATGCATTTCAATCCGCTGGGCAACCGTTGCAGATTGAGCAGCCAACGATCGGCATTGTTCCATCGGCAAATTGCGGAGCAAAGTCGGTGTCGCGTCCCCGAGAGGACTTCCCCAAATAGGCTCATCGACATCCCCCAGGCGCAGCGGTTCACGCGCGGCGAAATCGATTTGTGGCAGGTGGTTGAGTGTCTCCTCGGTCACAGTCACCGGTTGAGTGGGTCGCGCTTTGGGCCGATTCGCGCAGCAGCCTACTCCAGCCAAGATCAGGCTGCCAATCAAAAGTACACTCAAAAAAATGAAGCGACGCTGAGTCAACAAAACGGTCGTCTTGGGTCAAAACAAACAATGGCCGCTAGCACGAAAGTACACGGCATCTTCTGTTTTTATCGACGGAGCCGGATTGTCCGTTTGATTGAATCCTGCCGACTTATCGTGAAATACCGGTTGCTCGCCAAGGACCCTTTCGGTCGCGCAGACTTGGGGAACTTTGCGGGCTGGGAATTTGTGTTAGATTCGCCTTTGAGAGGTCGCGGAAGCGGCTCACTACTCGCCAGTTAGATCGCGGAATTTCAAAAGGAAATGCTGAACTTGGACATTGTTGTCCATGTAGCTTCTGCTGGAATATCCTTCGAAGCAACCCAAAAACTTGATGAGCCTGGTGGTTGTTTCCCGGATGTCGGATTCATTCATCTCGAGATCCTTGGTTTCGCCATTGCTGGCGAGTTCCAGTTTGCCTCCGCTCTTGAGAAATTGCTTGAAGGCATATGACATCCAATTCTCCAGGCTTTGCACAAGCTGACGGTGGTCGAAAAAACAGGCGCTCATTCCAGCGTTCGGCTCACCCGCGGGTCCGAAGACAGGAATCGCGGCTTCAGCAATCATTTTGGCCGATTGTTCTTCGAGCGCGCCAAAGATCAAGAGGTCTTTACTGACAAGAGCATGGGGAGTTAGTAAAGCGTCAATGCCAAACTCCGTTGACCAGGTCAAGTAGAACATTTCGGCATCGCCGACAGATTTTCGCTGCAGTTCTGGAAATTCAACGCTCCTTAACCGTTCTTCGCCGCTGAGATCACGTATCGCCATGAATAGTTCCTTGCCGATGTCGAAGTAGTCCACTAACGCCTGTTTGACGTTCTCGGGATTGCGAATTTCCGAGAGGACCGCCAAGGCCGGCAGCGGTAATGGCTGATCCGCATCTTCCATGAATGACCCCCAAGATGTCTTCTTGTTTTCCAAAGACAATACAATTCCCGACTCGCCGATCGACGTATTGGGCACGAATTTTTCCGAGGTGACGGCGTCCAACTTATGAAGAATCGGCAACAGGCGTTCCATGGTTTTGGAAAAATTCTCCGCATCTTCGGCGTCATTCATAAACTTCGGAACGTACTTTTCGAGATAGTTGAATAGTTTTCGGCCGTGTTTGCGCAGCGTTTCGTATTTAAGAGTGCCTTGTTTTTCTCGAGCGAGCAGAAAAACCGTTGGGTTTTGACCGAGATGTTTCGCGAGGCGCAAGGAAGCGCTCGCATCGGCAAACTTGTTTTCCGAATGATTAAACGAGTAGCCTTCGATGCCAGCCGATGTTTGAAAGGAATAGCCAACCGTCGCGCCGGGCCGCCCAAAATAGTTCCGCAAGTCATCCTGCAACTCGGCGAAGTCCACCTTGACCGCCCGAATCAAATCGTCGCGTTCGGCTTCAGACAAGGACTCTGTTGAGATCGATTCCAATCCAGCCTGAATCGACGCTGGAATTGAAGCAATTGTATTCAATGTATTTTCGGTGCTCGCCGCCATTGTCGCTTGTGAGACATAGGACACGCTTGTCAATGTCTTGCCTTCAATTAGCGCATTTTTGACGGGTTTCATCAGTTCGTGATCTACCAGCAACGGCCCGTGTCCAAAATTCTTCACGTACTCGTTAGAGGGGCCAATACTGAACGTGAACAGGTTTTGCTTTACCGACAGAGTTGCAGCAAAGGATTTCTTGGAGGCGATTTCGCGCATGGCTTCGAACGCCGCTTGATCTTCTTCGCTGACCTCTTGGGCCATTTCGTCCCACGGAATATCTTTGCCGTTAATCACGAACGAAACGTATCGCCAGCCAGGTTTGTTCTCCGATTCGAATCCATCTGCCAAAAAACGCAATTCTGGAGGCATTTCATTCAATAGTGGACTTAGGCCAGCTTCGGCCAAATCGATGAGCGAGGTAAAGTCGTCAGGGTTTTCGACCAAGGCGCCGCCTACCACCGTGGGAATTTGAACATTCTCCAGTTGTGTCGCCAGAATTTTCAAGAAAGCACTTGGATCGACTTCCGCCGACTCGTTAGCTCCTCCAGTCGCTGCACCCATTTTCTGAGCTTCTACAGACAGCGAAGTCAACGCCGACATGAGCTTGTTCCAATCTTCATTGGCATACACAAAGCATTCGTATTTCAATAATTTTTCAAGATAGGGAAAGGTTGACTTTCCGACAATGCTGTCGATCGAATTTGCATAACCTTCAAGGTAATGGCGAAAGACGTTGTCCCCCATTCGGTCAAAGCCCTGCGATCGTTTTCGGTAGGCAGACCGCAACTTCTTGTTGATCGGGGAGTCCTGCAATTGCTTCAGGGCACGACTATCTAACAGGCTATTCCACAATGCTTCGTGATTCATGGTCGCGATGTAAAACGAAGCATCCTGTGGCACGATTTCCAAGGAGCTTTTGAATTTCCTCTCTTGAGCGACGCCAAGCGACACCCAACAAATGGAAAACAGGAAGATCGCCGAGCAGCCAAGGAATCGGAACACTTGAGCACCTGTTAAATTTGAAACGTAGAAGTTTGAATAAGGACGATTAGTCGATTTGACCCGACGTTGGGGGCAACTCTCTAAATCTTAACGAATTTTTTGGCGAGCCGTTCGACTAATCTTTTGCAGATTCATCTTCCGCATCTCCCAAGCCCAATCGATGCCGTGGGAAGGCCTCTAACTGGCGAATCAGCTGGTTCCAATCAAGATCGATGGGCTTCGCCAGCGGTCCGACGTTCACAAGTTCCTGCACCAGTCGTGGCGGCAGCGTTAATTTATCGACTTCGTCTTCCAACGCTGCCAACCAGTCGGGGATGTCCATGCCGACTCCGGGGCTCATCGCAGCCATCAAGTCGCATTCGAATTTCAGGACTTCAAACACATCCTGACGACGCGGATTGCCGGAGCGAGCAAAGGCATCGGGCACCAACGCGACCAATCGGGCGATTAGCATTGGCTTCACAAAACGGCCTTCCAAGTGCTGGCCAATTGACGCCATTTGTACGGAGTATTTTTTGCGAAGTCGTTTGAGCATTGCCAGGTAACGATTGGCCTCGGTCCCCACACGATCGGCCAACGAACGTCGCCAGTCCCGGGCCACATCGGCAGCGCCCTTCTGCACCAGAATCTCATGCGCCCAAACCACGGGCTTTAAGTGCCAGGCGATTCGATCGTAGCGCCGTTCCAGTCGCAGGAAGTCGAGCAACACATAGAGCATGTCACCATGGTCGCTCTGTGTTGTCGTAGCATTGTAATCGCGATAACGCGGATAGTTTTCGATGATCGATTCGAGAATGAGCGTCAAAAATTCGACGGCCTGTCGCAAGGTAATGGTCTTGCCGATTTCGTCGATGAGTCGCGGACGATCAGGCAAATCTGACCGCTGCATCTTGTAAAGCCAATCGTCGACTCCTTGGTGCAGGATTGCCCTGATATTGGACAACTGTAAGAATTCCTGGGTAAACAGATCGCCCCCGAAAGTCTTGATGAACTTCACGAGTGGCAGCCAATGGCTGCTTTTGAGAACTCGTTCCAGGACGCTGAGTCTCAAGGTGCGGCTATGATCCAGCCAAATCAACAGCATCGCCTCGGTGAGGTCCTCGGTGCACTTGAACAACAGTTCGTTGTCCCGTTCGACTTGAGCCTTCGAGCGTTTGCCTCCCTTTTTTTTCCCGGCCTCTTTTTGAGCTTTTTGGTGAGCCGCCTCGACCAGCGTTTCGACCATTGCCGAATAGGCGACACGAAACAGCTCGTCAAATTCCGTTACCGCTCCCTGATCGATGGGCATGTTTCGTTCCATCGTCATCGCGGTTTTCGTCAGCTCGAAAGTTTCCGTCAACAGGCCCAGAAAAGGCAACGTTCCCAACAGGTCGCGAATTGAGGACTGATCGGTGCGGAACTGGACGATATCCTGCGGCGAGCCGCCGCGCGACAAGGGTACATACAAGAGTCGACACTTTTGCAGGTAATCATGCACCCGCGGGAAAAGTTCGACGATGGCATCGCTGCGCTGCAGAAAAACTGCCGCGTAAACCGAAACAATTGGTCGCGCGTTTTGCAATCGCGAATCAACTCGGTCAAACGAATGCCGGTCGCTAATATGATCGATCGCCAGAATTGCTGCCCCCAGCATGCGAATCGAATTTTCCACTTGCACACAACAGGTGATGATTTGTTGGGTCAAGGATTCTTTGTACAGGCGGTGGCGATCGTAGGACACCATCGATTCTGAATCGACGCCGACAACCGGTAACGAGTAATTGTGAACACTGGTTAGAAGCTCAAAGAGGCGTGCGCGATTCTGAATCGCCTGCCCCAACCAATTGTCAAAAATCTCTCGCCGTTGGCGCAGGCTGTTTTTGCGTTCCGCACTCAAAGGTGCATTGCGGCTGTCGGCCGGCAACAGAGGGCACATCGTCGACTCGCACCAATAATCGGCGATCGCTCCGATGAAGCTCAAACGATCGACCACTCGATCGACTTCGGCTTCCAGATCGGATTCATCGACATCGCCGCCTTCGTACACATTCCCTTCAAAGCCGTCGTCGGTTTCGTCTTCGTACGTCACGTCGTCATAGGCCGCGCGCAGGATATCGTCGGTTTCATCGCCGAGTTGATCGGGTGGCTCGTCGTGGCCGTCCTCCGTTGGAGGCGATACACGGTGCCCTACCATGAACGTTGGTATTTGCCAGTATTGATCCGCATTCGCTTCCATGTAGTCGTAGAGCTTGCGAATGCGTCCCCAAGCGTCGTCGGCGATTGTCGCATCGGCAGAACTGGCCACCGTTCTTTGTTCGGCAACCCAGCGCCACAGCAAGTCATAAAATGAACTTTCGCCTTGCTGCAATTCGATCCGTTCACTTTGACTGAGCCAATGTACCATCAGCGCGCTTGAGGTGTTGAAGTCCTTGCGATCGAGTAACGCCTCCACGACGAGTCGGTAAGCGCTCGGAGAGTCGAACATGCGAGCGTGTTGTGCCCAGAATTCGAGATTTCCCGTCGCTGCTCCGCCGCGATGCCACAAGTTCAACGCTTCGGCGACATGTTGCGCCGCCTCGAAAACATCTTGAGGATCCACAGCGTCGACTGACATGACCTCATGGGCCGCAAATTGCCGCCACCATTCGACGAAGCCCAAAAACTGTTCGCGTACCTGTTTGCAAAGGACGAGCTGATTCGCAGCAGCAGCCCCCGTCCAGAGTTCGGAGTAAACCGAAAAAATCTGATTGATCAATTCCACCAGATCATCGACTCGATGGTCCCGAATCGAGTTTTCTATGGCGGGGAAAAGGCTGTAGTTCCCGTCATAACCGATGATGTTCCATGGGTCGACAATTGCTCCGCATTCGATTCCTCGTTTTAGCAAACTGAAGATTTGCGGGAGGGTCTCGGCGGCCTTGTCGAGTTCCCCCTCGATGATCTGGCCGCGTGCAGTTCCGAGCAAACAATCCATTTGGGCATTGATGCGGGCCGCAGCCACGGGCACCACTGCCGCCTCCGCCAGTGCCGCCTCACGATAACCCATTCCGGCATAGACTTGGGCCAACCGACAATGGATGAGCTGACGATCGCGCTGTACGCTCAGTCGACTATTGATGTCTTGGCGGGCGGCACCGAAGGGTTGGTGTCGATCATTCGCCTCGATGACCAATCGTTTTCGATGAAGCTCGGGTAACTTCTGGATCAAGTCGTTGTAAAATTCATCCCGATAGGCGGCAATCACAGGAACCAATTTGGCGAGCGTCATGTTCGAATCGTAAGCACCTGGACCACGGCCGCTGATTCCAGAACCCATCAGCATGGTACAGGCCAATACCGAACTCGCCTCGAACAGTAATTCTTGGTGGGACAGATCGGGCGATTCGTCCACGCGAGACATCATCGCATCGAGTGTAATCTGATGAACGATGAAGCGACGATAGTGCCCCTTTCCATCAACAGAGTTTTCATCCCATTGCCCAAAGTGGTGATTGGGTCGCCGGTTCACGGGATGGTCGAAGTCCAGTGAACGCGGATCGATGGCCAACTCGGACAATTGATCGGGATCAAGTTCCGCCTGTAGCAACAGCTGACGCGGACTCGATTTCAGAATCGCAATCGCACCGTCGACCAATTCCTGATAACGACCAGAGACAGCTCCCACACCCTGGATGAAAACCGGGACAGGGCGAATCCATTCATGCGGGTAGGGTTCGCATTTGCGGTTTTCCAAAATTGCAACGGGTCGATGACCGACGTAGTCATTGAGCTTCTTGATCAGCAATGGCACCGCAAATTGTGGCTCCAGTTGGAAATGCCCAGATTGTAAAATCGTTTCGATCACCCGACCCAGGAAAAACGCGTTGAATAAGAAATCGTCGGTTTGGTGGAAAAGCACATCTGCATGAAACTCGCGATAGGCCGGCAGCAAATGGTCAAAGCACAATGTGAGAGTGGCTTGGGCCTGCTGCGAATCAGCAAATGTTGGACTGGACTGGGCCAATTCTTGCAAACGAATTGCCAGAAGTTGGTGGACTTGGCGATAAAGCGGCGTTGTATCCGGTGGGTTTTGAGCAGCGCGGTGTTCAAAAAGAGTGTTTAGGCTTTGAAAAAAAAAAGGATCGTGGGCGCCGGAACTTAGATTAATAAATGCCAGCAACTTATCGACAATCGAGTCAAAAGTTGCGGAAATCTGTGCCAAGTTCAAATCCTCGTAATCGTCGATTTAGGCCCGAAGTCCGCAATTGCAGGATTTTGCGGGGCTGATTTTACATTTCTGGGCGAATGCATGGCCTGCAATACAGGCAAAATCAGAATTTTCCGGAAGTGAAACGGTAATCTCTTCCGAACAACTGGAAAACAAAACCGCCGCTGCTCTTATCCTAAAAATCAAGCCGATTTTGGTCTAGGTGGCAAGTTGGTCCCGAAAAACGGCAATTTCGTTCGTTGCAATTCGATTTGTCCAACTAAAATGAGAGTGTGAGCTAATCAAGGCTGCGAACGCCGAGGGGGATTTCGTTTCTCCTTCAACGACGGGGCGATGATTTATTTTGAATTTGGAGACGATCAATGCGCATTTCCGGATGCTTCGTGGTGGCTATTTTGGCGTTCGCAGGCTGGTCTGCCGTTTCTGCCGCCAACGACGGGGATATTATTTCCGACGTCCAAGCCAATCAAGCCGGACTAACGGTTCATTGGTTCACGCAAATCCAATTGGGTCGCGAGCAGAAGTTAATCGCTGCAGAATTAATCGTCGACGAAAATGATTCGACGACCTTTTTCGAAATCACCGGTGGTGGCCGTCGCGAAATAATATCGGACAAAGACATCAATGCCTTCGGGGAACCTTATGGAGTCGCTGGTGCCGAACAACGGGCCAAAGACCGCCTGGAAATAATTCAGGCCGAGTTGAAATTTCACAACTCCCAGGAAGCCGTATCGATCAACCAATACACCGTTCCGCGCTCTACTGTTTACGCTCTGGGTGATGGCGGCGCAATTCACGCGATCGATGCCGAAACTGGAGTGCAGCTTTGGCAAACCCAAATCGGCAATCGCCGACATCCGACAATTGGAATGGGTGCCAGCAAATCCTATTTGGCTGTCGTGCGAGGTTCACGCGTTTACTGTCTCGACACACGGACCGGAAAAGTTCTATTTGAACACCAGTGTGAATATGCCGTGACGAACAGCCCTGCCGTTTCTGAAGAATCGATCTTTGTACCGCTGATCAATGGCGCTTTGATGGCATTGCCAATCAAAACCAAGGGCGCTGGAACTTTGCCGCTCAATGCCGTGGGTGCTGCACTCGCTGCTCCGCGAGTTGCGGGAAATCTGGTCACTTGGACGACCGACGCTGGCTACATCATGGTGGCCCTCCGCGATAATGTCGACGTTTTGAGGTTTCGTGTCAAAGCTGCCGGAAGTTTCACTGCCGCTCCCGCTTCCAATAACAATCGCCTCTTCGCCGTTACCTACGGTGGTTATGTTTATGCGATTGATGACATGAAAGGCAACATATTGTGGAATTTTTCAATTGGTGAGCGCGTTTCTCATTCGCCGGTTCCGATTGACGATTCCGTCTATGTATTTTCTGATAACAGAAACTTGTATCAATTCGACGCCGCATCTGGCGAGCCATCAAAGGGCTGGGAAAAACCGCTCAAAAATATGTCGGCCTTCATCGGTGCAAGTGAGGACAAGCTGTACGCCCGTGATTCGGTCGGCAATATCGTGGTTGTAGACCGTTCGACCGGAGTCCGACTCGGCCAAGTCAATTCGAGGACTCCTTTTACATCCATTGAGAATGTACAAACCGATCGATTGTACATCTGCACCAATTCGGGTTTGGTCGAATGCCTCCGCGAAGTCGGACGAATCCGCCCGTATTTTCACTCGGGCAATGAAGCTGTCGCCGCCGATCCTTTTGCCGATGAACCGGCCGATGGAAAAGGCAAGAAATCTGACACCGACGAGCAAAAGAATCCGTTCGGTGATGATGGTGAAAGGGAAAAGTCTGGCGGCGGAACGAGTGACGAAGACAAGTAGTCCGCGCCGGATTCCTATTGGCGGATCGCTTGGTCAGGTTCGGTACTCGAGTGGCTCGGTAGCAACTGTGCAAAAAAGTAGCGACTGTGCAAAAAAAGTAGCGACTGCGCAAAAAAAATGCCGCTCGCGAACGAACGGCTATTTGTTGACGAATCGTAAGATTACGAATTTCGTTTTTCTTTTTTGACCTTTTGAGCTTTTCGCTTTTCCATGGGGCTTAGCTTCGGTTTTTTCCGAGGCTCTTTCTGTCCCTTGTCTTTACTTCCTTTGTCGCCCATTTCCTAATACTCCTAAATGAAAAAAGCACTAAGCCAACTTGACGTGCTCGGCACAAGGTCCTTTTTGACCGCGGGCTTCCGTGAAGGTAACTCGTTGGCCTTCGCGCAGTTCGTCGAAGCGAACGCCCTCGAGGCTTGACGAGTGAAAGAACAAGTCTTTACCGCTGCCCGTGTCGATGAATCCAAAACCTTTGTCTGTGAGTCGTTTAATAGAACCTTCGGCCATAACCATTCCCTAAAAAGTGTTTTTCGCTTTAGCCGCAAGAGACGAATTGTCTTCGCTGAACCAGAGCACCCGCCATCCTAACAGTATCGCAGAGTCTACGATGCGCCAGTCAAACAACTTCACCCGCGAATAAGTGGCCAAAAGGCTGGAAATTCGCGGCGTTTTGTTGATTTTCCGAAAAAAAAGACAAACGGCGTCGGGAATTCATGTGTCGCCAACGATCAATTGTCTGCATCGTTAGCCATCGAACAGCCCCAAGGAGACCTCGTCAACGCCTGTGGCAATGAATTGGTCGCGTTCGACTAAAGAGGTAATCATTGAACGATTCGACGACATTTTTGGTAATTCAAGCAACGAAGCCCAATCGACAGGATGGGCGGACAAACTGAGTTCGGCGTCACACTCTTGACCCTTTGTCTGTCGGAAAAACTCGGCAAACGTTGCGTCATTGAAAGAGCGTTGTTGAGAAATCGACCCGGATAATGGAAAGATGAGAGTCGATGGCTGCTCATCCGATGGTGCCGTCGCCATTTGGAATGGTGGAAGCGTTACGGGTACAGGATTTTTCAAGGTCCACAATTCACGACCGTTGGTGCCGTTATCGGCACTGAAGTACAAAACTCCGGCAGCGTTTAGGAGATATGCCGGTCGGGATGAACCGGCGCCCGATTGAATGTCGGCAACCATTACGGTATTGGGACCAATGATGTTGGCACGCCATAGTTCATTTCCGTTAACACCGTTGTCCGCAGAAAAATGGACGATGCCGTTGACGTTGGCTAGGTACTTGGGTTCGGAACCGAGGGCACCCGGCAGGATATCCTTAATGCGAACGGTGCCGGCTGTCGCCTGATTGCTTCGCCAGGGTTCGAGTCCCGTTGCCCCATCGTCGGCAACGAAATAAAGGAGCCCGCCAACATTCAATAGACTGCGTGGATCGGAACTTGACGCACCGGGTTTGATGTCCTTCAGCAACACCGTTCCACCAGAAGCGCCGTTGCTCTTGAAGAGTTCGACACCTGCTATGCCATCATTCGCGACGAATACGAGATTGCCTTTGACATTCGTCAACCACTGCGGGTCCGAGCCGAGTGCTCCAGGGCGGACGTCCTTGACTAATATCGTGCCGGCAGAGTTGCCGTTACTTGTCCATAATTCACGGCCTGCCGTTCCATTGTTGGCACCGAAATAGAGCTTGTGATTGATGGTCTCGAAGTTCCGTGGATCGGAATTGGCCGCACCGGGATTAATATCGAGCACAAGGACCGTGCCCCCATTGAATCCGTCGCTCTTCCACAATTCACGACCGGTTGAAGGTGTTGCGGCACTGAAAAAGAGATTGCCACGGAGATTGATAAGATACTTCGGTGACGAGCCAGCGGCGCCGGGTACGATGTCCTTCAGGATTACTGTATTCCCAGTAAGGCCATCGCTCACCCACAACTCGGTCCCTGCAGTTCCATCGTTGGCCGAGAAGTAACACAGACCATTGACGTTGACAAGGTTTTCGGGGTTAGAGCTATTAATACCGGAACGGATATTTTTCACCAAGACTGTGCTGGCCAAGGTGCCGTCACTGCGCCAGAGCTCCACGCCATTGGTTCCGTCGTTCGCTGCAAAAAACAACCGGCCATTGACGTTGACCAAGTTGGTGGGATCTGAACTGTTGACACCGCCGCGGATATCACGCACCAACACCGTTCCTGCCGCGGTTCCGTCGGTCTTCCAAAGTTCACGTCCTGCGGAGGTCGTGGCGGTGAAGTAAACCACTCCACTAACGTTGGTAAAGCTGCGAGGGTCTGACGCACCAGCTCCGGCCACGATATCGATCAACGCTGGCACTGTAGGCGGGGTCGGAGCTGACAGGCCAAGACCCGGCGCACCGACACCGGGAACACCAGCATCGCGGACACCTGACAGGCGGACGCCCGGTGCCGGGACTCCAGGACCGAAAACCCCCGGGATTTTCACAGACTGTTCTCCGCCGCCGTCGAATCGCCACATTTCATAGCCGGCGACTCCATCATTGGCGTTGAAGAACAGCCAACCATTGACGTTCCAAAGGTAGCGCGGGAGCGAACCAGTTACGCCGGTACGGAGGTCTTTGACCAGAACCGTTCCGGTCGTCGTTCCATCACTTTTCCAAAGCTCAATTCCCTTGGTGGCATCATTGGCGCTGAAATAGAGAGTTCCGTCAACGTTCAGCAGGTAATTCGGGTTTGAGCTTCCGGTACCGGTGATGATATCTTTCACCAAAGTTGTGCCGGTAGTTGTGCCGTCGCTGCGCCACATCTCGTAACCTTTGGACCCGTCAATTGCTCGGAAAAACAGCGTGCCATTCACATTGGTGAGCAGGCTAGGATTGGAATTGGAGCTGCCAAAATTGATGTCCTTCACCATCGCCGTGCCAGCAAGGGTGCCATCCGTCCTGAAAAGCTCGTAGCCCAGTGTTCCATCGATGGCGCTGAAGAACAGCGTGCCATTGACGTTGGTCAGATTCTTCGGATTCGAATGGAATGAGCCCCCATTGATATCGGCAACGAGAAAGGTCCCCGAATTGGTACCGTCAGTTTTCCAAAGTTCATAGCCATAAAAGCCATCGACGGCACTAAAAAACAAAGTTCCATTGACGTTTTTCAGGTAACGCGGATTGGCATTGTAGCCGCCAGAAAAAATATCGGCGACTTGGAGTGTGCCGTTGAAAGACCCATCGCTGCGCCAGATTTCATAGCCGTAGAATCCGTCGGTGGCGCTGAAGAAAAGCGTTCCATTAACATTGGTCAAATAGCGCGGAACCGATCCATAGCTACCGAACTGAATGTCTCGGACCAAGACTGTACCGGAAGCCGACCCGTTGCTTTTCCAAAGTTCGTAGCCATGGGTTCCATCAGTCGCACTAAAAAACAAAGTTCCGTTGACGTTGGTCAAGTAACGGGGCGCCGAGCCAAAACTGCCGGTGTTGACGTCCTTGAGCAGTGTGGTACCGGCAGTCGTGCCATTGCTTGTCCAAAGCTCGTAACCGTTAGTTCCATTGTTCGCGCTAAAAAACAAAGTTCCATTGACGTTGACCAAATTGCGAGGCGCTGATCCGGTGGCCCCAGGGCGGATATCCTTGACCAGAACCGTTCCGCTGGCAGTGCCATCGGTTTTCCAAAGTTCCCGGCCATTCACACCATCATTGGCGACGAAGTAGTTTGTGCCATTCACATTGCAATAGAAATCTGCTCCCGACGAACCTGCACCCAAGCGTACATCGGTGAGTGTCGGCACGCCCGCCAATAAGGAACGCTTCTCCAGCTCAACATAAGCTGCCGCGAGAGGCTCAGTTTTTTGCCGAAATGAAGGAATGGGGTCTGGTTGCCAAGGCAACTTCGGCTTATTCATTTGTTGGCTTCTGTTTCTCGTTAGCGGGTGCAAAATCTGGAACTTTGAATGATTGTTCCACACAGGCGTCGAAGGTTTGGAACGGAATCGAGGCAATTGGTCTGACCTAATTGTCGCTGGCTTCTCTAGCGAGTCAAGCAAATTAAAAACGTCGACGGCATGCCAAGCCGCCAAAGTTTGGGTTACAATCGGTGGGATGTGGCCCGAACAAGCCGAAACTCTCGAACTCCTGAAGCAGGCTGGTGATGGTGATCGCCAAGCTGTGAATAATTTGATGGATCGCCATCGAGATGCATTGCGACATCTTATCCGGATGCGCCTTGATCAGAAGATTCAACGCCGTGTCGATGTCAGCGATGTCGTGCAAGATGTTTTAGTGGAGGCCAATCGCCGATTGGGCGATTACATTTCCAATCCCGTGATGCCCTTTCGCCTATGGCTGAGACAGATTGCACAGGACCGAATTATTGACGCGCATCGTCGACATCGGGCTTCGGCTCGGCGCAGCGTCGATCGAGAACAGACGCCGGCAATGCTACGGGGCATGGACAAGTCCTCCATTCAGCTCGCCGCGTTACTCAATGACAAACAGTTGACGCCGGCAGCGAGAGCCTTGCAAAAGGAAATGGCCAAAAGGGTTGAGGCCGCGATTTTGAAACTCGATGAAAAGGACTGCGAGATCATTGTCATGAGGCATTACGAACATTTGACAAACCAAGAAGTTGCCGTGTCACTTAGCCTGACGGAGCCTGCGGCGAGCATGCGATATTTACGGGCGTTGCGACGCTTAAAGTCGATCATGCAGGATGGCTCCTCGTCAATCGCTTGAAACCTGACGCCTGTGGATCAACGAAGTCCTAAGACGTTTAGGCAAAAAAAGATCGCTTCCTCCTTTGTCTGCTTATTAAGATCATGCATGACCATCAGGACGATATTTCTTCAGAAGACTACGAGAGCCAACTGGCGAATTTGATTTCGCAATTGTCGGACAGAATGGCGGCCGGACAAACCTTGGGGTTGGAAGAAACCTGCGCGGCGAATCCCAAGTTTGCCGATGACCTTCGCGAGTTGTGGGGCATGCTGGTAGTTGCCGAAATCGCTGCCTCTGAACAACGCAATGAAGCGCGAGAGTCGTTGACATCGGCGAGCTTTGAACGCGCAACTCCCCAAATGAGCCTGCCATGTCGATTGGGCAATTTTGAATTGGAAGAGGAGTTGGGCCGTGGGGGCATGGGAATTGTTTATCGGGCTCGCCGAGTCTCTGACGGTCAAACGGTAGCGATCAAGGTGATGCTCAAGGGCGAATTTGCCTCGTCGTTGGATCGCCAACGATTCGAGGCCGAGGCCGAAGCAGCTGCAGCAATCAATCATCCCAACGTGATTCCGATTTACGAAGTCGGTGAGGACCAAGGCCGTCCATTCTTTTGCATGAAGTGGATTGAGGGGCGAACGCTGGCTCAATGGTTGGTGGATGGCCCGATTCCTTCCAGGTTGGCGGCCGAGTTGATGTTGAAAATCGGTTATGCGATCAACGCCGCGCACCGAAACGGTGTCTTGCATCGGGACCTGAAGCCTTCCAATATTTTACTCGATGAAAACAATACGCCTTTCGTTTGTGATTTTGGTCTCGCAAAGTTGGCGGAGAATCCAGCGAACCTTACCAAGACCGGCGCGGTGCTCGGCACTCCCAGCTATATGGCTCCGGAACAGGCCGCCGGAGCGCGGGGTCAGGTCAATGAAACCACCGATGTCTATAGTCTTGGAGCGATTCTGTATCACTTGTTGACGGGGCGACCTCCATTCATGGCCAGCACACCCGTGGACACCGTTCTACTGGTACTGGAGCAGGATCCGACTCCTCCGCGGGTGATCAATCGGCTAGTGGATCCCAAGTTGGAGGCTGTGGCATTGAAGTGTTTGCAGAAGCCGCAAGACCTCCGCTATCAATCCGTACAAGGACTTTGCAGCGACTTGGAGGCATTCCTTAATCACCGACCCGTCTCTGCGGCAGAAGGGCGGTTTGTTCAAGTCATCGGACGGTTTTTTCGCGAAACCCATCACGCCCCGATTTTGCAGAACTGGGGATTGTTGTGGATGTGGCACAGCTTAGTCGTTTTGCTGGCGTCGGTTGCAACGAATTTGATGTACCTGGTTGGAGTTACGACGCGGATTTACTATGAAGCGATGTGGATCATTGGGCTCGGTGCCTGGGCTATCGTTTTTTGGAAACTGCGGAAACAGATCGGTCCGGTTACCTTCGTCGAGCGTCAGATGGCTCACATATGGGCGGCGGCCATCATTGGCGTCATGTTACTGTTCCCATTTGAGGGTTTTTTGGGGTTAGGGCTGCTGAAACTCGCACCGATTTTGAGTGTGGTCGCCGCGATGACCTTTATCGTAAAAGCAGGAATCCTTTCCGGGACGTTTTACATACAGGCGGGAGTTCTCCTATTTACGGCCTTGGTCATGGCCTGTTATCCCGATTTTGCCTTGTTTTTGTTTGGAGTGGTTTGTGCCGCATGCTATTTCTTGCCGGGAATGATCTATTACCGCCAACGGCTGCAGGGTGAGCGGAACACGACAGCGCACCGGCAGCAGCTTTAGGGATGGCTGTTCCTCACAATCGCTACAGCCAGACTTCCACCGGAACTTGAGAAATGATTGACCAGAAAAAACAAATTCTCTAGCCGTAATAGTTTGACACTTCCCAATTCGGTCCTAAGTTTCAGTGAGGTCAAAGCAATTTGGCTTCGTTGGCTGCGGTTCTGAGCGGAGCGCGGTCAAAATCAGCCTGCCGTCTTTCGATTCAATCTGGCGAACTTCCCCAAGGGAGCCACGGAAAGACAAAACGTGTTTTGGTTTGGACGTTCCGAGTCAAAGCAGGCTGTATCAGACTTGGGACGTTCGTTATCGGTAAAAGAACCAACATCGGTTCGCACCCTTTTTTTCCGTCGGAGGAAGACATGAAGAATTTTGTTTCGAAAGTGCAACGTTTTTTGAAATCGGAAGATGGCCCAACAGCTGTTGAGTACGCCATCATGTTGGCTCTGATCGTTGTCGTTTGCTTGACTGCAATCGGTTCGATCGGTACCAACGCCAATGCGCAATTCAATGCCATTGCGACTTCATTGAACTAGTTCGTGCTCCTGAATGGAGCTACGTCTAAGACACAACTTCAAGCCTGGCCCGCCGGATTTTTGACGGGTCAGGCTTTGTTGCGTTATTTTCGGAGAAAAACAATGGAATGGACGACTATGCCAACCGATTCGTTGGCGCAAAGTTTTCAGGTGATTTTGTGTTTTTTTGCCGTAATGGGCGCTGTTTTGAGCTACGTTATTTCGTTGCGATTTTAGGTCTTCGGACAACTCGCAAATCCCCACAAAATCGAATGATGTTAAGGAAAAATTGAAATGGACAGTTTCCAGGAAAGCCTCACACACAACTGGCCCTATTGGTTCGTCACTTTGTTTGTGATCGTTGCGGCCTACATTGACGGCAAGGAACTGAGGGTTCCTAACAAGATCACCATTCCAATGATAGTCGCCGGTTGGATTTACAGCATGATCGCCTACCACTTCAACGGTGAAGGCTGGTATGTAGGCTTGGGCTGGAGCCTGGCAGGCACCGCAGTAGGATTGGCGACTTTGTTGCCGGCATATGCAATCGGTGGAATGGGCGCTGGTGACGTCAAAATGATGGGTGCTATCGGTGCCTGGATCTATTGTGCCAACACCTTTTATGCCTTCTGTGTTTCGGCGATCGTCGGTGCCTTGCTATCAATCGGTATGATCTTGTGGGCCAAGCAAGGACAAAAGCACTGGAATCAGTTTTTCTACATTATCAATGAGATTGTCACTGTAAAAAATCCCGAGGCACTTGCGACGATTGCGGCGGAACGCAAGAGTACGATGCGACTCCTGCCATACGGAATTCCCATCGCAATCGGTACAGTTTTGTATTTCTCCTGGATGGGAATGCTGGTCTAATTTCGCAATCCGGATTATCAACAAAGATGGAGCCGTTGGGCTCCATTTTTTTTTGTTGGTAGACTTTGCCGACAATTCCGGCCCGCCGTAACCTAGGCTGTTTGTACAGTGTTTGGTGTGGCAACACTTCCGAAATTACCGGCTATTCCGGTTTTTCTTGTTTTGCCAGATCCGGCAAGATTATTTTCCTCCGTAACCAGTTCCGCCGAAATTGTTCGTAACGATTGGTTTCGGCGTACAGTCCGTTTGAGCCAGCGCGTCCCGGATTGGGACGAGTCCAACTTTGGAACAAAGTATGAAATCAAAGTCGATAATTCTGATGTTCGTTTCCTTGGGCTTCGGTTTAGTTGCAGCCATCGGAATTAGCCAGGTAATGGGGAGCAAAGGGAACGGTCCGGGTGCCGTCAGAACTGGCCCCGTTCTGGTTGCCACCGATTTCATTGAAATCAGCAAGGAATTGACGGACCAACATGTGAAAATTGAAGAATGGCCGGTCACGATCATTCCCGAAAATGCCTTAACTGCGTTGGAGCAAATCCAAAATCGCTCAACGATTCGCGCGATTCCCAAAGGCGCTCCGATTTTCAAAACTGACACGGTCGACAAAAACGAACAGTCTGACATCAATGTAAAAGCTGACCAACGAGTCATCTTCATCAAGGTAGGTCCAGAGTCAACGGGCAATGGCCTGTTGAAACCAGGTGATCGCGTTGACTTGATCGGAACGTTTTCGATCGGCAATGGTCCGACCGCAACGACTGTCGCTTCGACCTTTCTCAAGAACATCGAAGTCTATTCGGTTAATGAAACCGTGACTCGCGAGGGTCCGCGGGAAGCAACTGGCGCCAAGCAGAACTCGATCGTAGGCGTCATCATGAACAAGACCCAAGGCGAAAAACTCGCTTTGGTGCAAAAAGTGGGAACCTTGACATTCTTGATGCGCGGCAAGGAAAGCCGAAACGATGCGGTTGAGGAAGAAGATCCGCTGCCAAGTTGGCTGGATCCATCGAAGACGGCTGAAGTAAAAAACGCCCCGTTGCCATTGAATACTAATGCGACTGCCTCAAACAAAAGTTCAGATTCGTCGAGTGCCTTCGGCAGCTTCATCGAAAGCCTCAAGCCATCAAGACAAACAAAACCAGTTGGAACAATGAAGGTGATTCACGGTACTGAGAAGGCTGTGTTCCATTTCAATGCAGACGGAAGTGTTATCGACCCCGAAGCTCAAGAGTCGAAAACCTCCACCGTCCCCACACGAAAATTAAAAGATGATTCGGATATGCCACCAGAAAATTCAGACGAAAAACTAGAGGCAGACGAATATCCAGATAATTAAGTTTTTGGACTTGGGATTTGAGCGATCAAGTTCCATCAGGACGCTGGTTGGAGAGGGATCACCGACCGTTGACCTGAATTAACTTTAAGTTCTCAGGGCATGTTGCCTGGGACAACAAACGCGAAGGAAATCACGGATGAGTACGCGTCGAATCTTGCCGACTATTGTCGGCGCAGCCTTGCTTTTACTGCATGCTCCATCAAGCCTCGGCTTGCGGGCTCAGGAAATCTCCAACTCGGTTTTGGGAACCAATCAATCGGCTTCCTTTACCGTCGAGGCGGCGAGCCAGCAGCTTGATCTGCCTGAAGGTTCCAGCCGAAATCTGCGGTTTGATTTCAAAATTCCCGAACTGCTCGTTGACGTGCCTGCAGTTCTTCAAGCCACTCCGATCTCGGCCAACGAAATCATCATTACCGGCCTTCGCCCAGGTATTGCTCACATCACGGTGATCGATCCTGACAAGAAGCGAACGATCATTGCGATCAATGTGACCATCGATGTACGGCCCTTAGAGCTGACCTTGAATCGCACGTTCAAATCGTCTGACATTAAGGTTTATCCAATCAAAGATGGTGTCATGCTCTGTGGAACGGTCAGCCGTGCCGATGACGTCGATAACGTGATGGCCGTTGCCAAAAACTACTTTCCGACAACCGTCATTAACCAACTCAACATTGATGGTGCTCAAACGGTAGCTGCCCAAGTTCGCGTGTACGAAGTTTCTCGCAACAAATTGCGTAACCTCGGTATCGACTGGCGGGTGGCCGGAGACAAGATCGATGTGGTCTCCGGTTTTGCGCAAATTATTTCCAATATGAGCACCGCATCATCGACTAAAGACAATTTCCGGCTTGGTATCCTCGACGACACAACTCAAATCAATACGTTTATTAATATGCTCGAAAAGCGCAATGTTGCTAAGCTGCTGTCGCAGCCAACTTTGACTGCTCAAAACGGACGCGCCGCTGAATTCCTTTCGGGGGGTGAGATTCCCTTCCAGGTCAGCACCGGTCTAGGCACCAACTCGATTCAATTCCGCCCCTTCGGTACAAAACTCGATATGGTCCCGATCATTCACGGCCAAGGCGAGTTGACACTGGAAATTCGCGCCGAAGTCTCCGAAGTGGCAAACGATTTGAACGCTGGCACAACAGTTCCAGGCTTCCGCGTTCGCCGCGTCAATACTGCTGTTCCGATGCGAGCGGGACAAACGTTGGCCTTGGCTGGAGACTACCGCGAAAAAATTGAGTCCGAAGTAAAGGGCGCACCAGGCCTGCTGAACAAAGGTCCCTGGGGAATCCCTTTCCGAAATACAAATTCACAGGAAAACGAATCCGAATTGGTATTCATGATTACCCCGCAACTTGTCCATGGTGTTGACTCGAATCAATTTGCGGGTCCATTCCCCGGTCAAACTTCCGGCGTCCCTTCCAACCGAGAATTGTTCATCAATGGGCATGTCGAAGTTCCTCGCTGCCCCGGTGATCAGTGCCCAACGTCATCCCCTTTCTTGAACGGTGATTACGGCGCCTATGGCCAACCACCGGTTGGAGTCATGGGAGCAAAAGATGCACCTGCCAATAGTGGGGAAAACCAAAACACGAACAACTCCAGTCGCGGATTCGGTTACCCGACGACGCAAAGTAAAAACGCTGGATTTGAGCGCGACGCGAATCCTGGTGCCAACCAATATCAACCAGAAAACCCACAACCCGTTTATCAGTTCCCAAATGATGCGAACCAATTCCCCAACGACGTTACACCTGTGACCCCAGGAGTTCCCATGGGGGCCGTTCGCCAAAACGACAAATACCGTTACGGGCAGGCCCCCAATGGCGTTCGTCGATAGTCGATCTTAGTTTTGATTGTACCTTGGAGACGGCCTCGCCTAAAGTTTGATTAGGCCGCCCCCGCCACGTTGAACTGCAGGTAATTTATGTCAGAGACAATTCGAATTTCCATCTGCGATCCAAATGAGCGCAGCCGTGAAAATCTGAAGAAGTACCTGATCGGAATGGACCGAATTTGGCTTGAGGCAGATTGTTCCCGCTACGAATTCTTTATGGAAATCGTCGAGCAAACGTCACCGGATGCCGTCATCATTGACGTCGATGGTGACGAGCCAAAGGCTTTGAGCTTAATAGCGTGTGTCAAAGCTGCCCGCCCAAATTGTGGAATCATTGCCGTCAGCACCCGTACCGAAGGCCAATTGATTCTCAAGGCGATGCGAACTGGGGCTGGAGAGTTCCTCAATGCGCCGGTTCAGATTGACGAGTTGCTGGCAGCATTGCAGCGAGTCACTCAATCATCGACCGGAGCCCAACGCACGAAGTCCGGCTCTATCGTAGCGATCAGTGGAGCTTCAGGAGGAGTCGGTTGTACGTCGGTTGCAGTTAACCTGGCTTGTGCTCTGGCACGTAATCCGGTGAACAACGTCGTTCTGGTTGACTTGGACCTTTCGTTGGGTGACGCAGACATCTTCCTCGATACGATTCCAGAATACACGCTGCTGGATGTGTCGCAGAATATCGCTCGCCTCGATTTGGCGATGCTTCGCAAGTCTCTCACCAAACACGAGAGTGGCGTTTATCTGCTGCCCCGTCCCGTGCATTTGGAGGACATGGAGTCAATCTCGACGGAAGAATTCCGAAAAGTTCTGGGATTACTGAAGGCTTCATTTTCACACATGATCATCGACCTTTCCAAATCGTTTAACCGATTGGATATGGTTGCTATTCAAATGGCCGAACATCTTTTGATGATCACCCAGTTGGACCTGCCCTGTTTGCGTAACATTGTGCGAATTTTGACATCCCTTGAGCACCATGAGGGCATCGTCGATCGCGTGAAGATCATTGTGAACCGAGCTGGTCTGGACAAATCTCAAATCAGCTATGCAAATGCTGAAGAGACAATTAACCGCGAAGTCTATTGGAAAATTCCCAACAACTACAGCGTGATCGCTGATGCTCGCAACAACGGGGTTCCACTTCAAGTAAGTGCCCCAAAAGCAGCCATCACAGCCGCGATCAATGAACTGGCTGAGAAGCTCTACAGTGCTCCAGTTGCAGCGACAACACCGGATGTGGAAGGTGACAAGAAAGAGAAAAAAGGCTGGCTCAAATTCCTTTCGAAATAGCGCAAAGGGACACAATCTGAAATGCCCAAGCCGCGATCGGCAAAAGGATCGCGGTTTTTTTTTTGCCCAGGCGTAAATCGTACTCGAGCATTTGTTATCATGGACGAGGTGATTTCATTCGATACCAAAAGAAACGAGCGATGTATGCAGCGTGTGTTCGGACATTCTTTGGTCCTTGCGGTGGCGACTATCCTCTGGTTGACCGGCTCCGGTTGTGAGTCGCGTCCTGAAATCGCTACCAGCCCTACTCGTCCGCAATCACCCTCCAATCTTCCCCCGGTTGCACCCTCGGCAGACGCTGAGCCCGAATCAGCAAAAGAGTCGACGGGAAAGACTGCGGAAAGCCCGGTGCCCACGTCCAAAGAACGGATTCTCTTTGACGGTAGTTCTTTGAATGGTTGGAAGGTTTCCGTTTTTGGGGGTGATGGGGAAGTGAAGGTGACCGAAGATTCGCTTTCGTTGGGAATGGGCGATCCATTGACAGGTGTTTCCTACGCTGGGACGGACTTGCCCAAGAATAATTATGAAGTGTCTCTGGAGGCTCGCCGCGTTTCAGGCAACGACTTCTTTTGCTGCCTGACGTTTCCGGTTGACGATACCCATTGTTCGTTTGTTGTTGGCGGTTGGGCTGGAACGATTGTCGGTCTGTCGTGCCTGGATGAAAAAGATGCGGCAAGGAATGAAACCATGCGCACGATGGGATTTGCGGACGGACAATGGTACAAGATTCGGGTCCAAGTGATGTCCGAAAAAATTCGCTGCTGGATCGATGACCAAATGGTGGTCGATGCCGATACAAGGGGCAAAAAAATTTCACTCCGCAATGAGGTGCTTCTGTCTCGACCTTTGGGCGTTTGTAATTTTCAGACAGTCGCCGAAATTCGAAACATCAAGCTTGCCGAGTTGCCCGAAAACCAGAACGCAAAAACTGTTGAGAAAGCTAAATGATTTCGGACCGCCCGCTCGATGAGTTCGAGCTGTTGCCCGATGAACATTTCATGAGACAGGCGTTGGCCCAGGCCCGCTTGGCCATGGGCGAAGACGAGGTTCCAGTTGGAGCAGTCATTGTTCACGGCGAGCGGATGATTGGGGCCGCACACAACCAGCGCGAGCAGTTGAAGGATCCCACGGCACACGCCGAGGTGTTGGCGATTACTCAGGCCACACAATTTTTTAACGATTGGCGTCTGGAAGAATGCACCATGTTTGTAACCTTGGAGCCCTGTGTAATGTGCGCGGGAGCGATTCTCCAGGCGCGCATTCCGCGTCTTGTTTTTGGTGCCGCTGACCCCAAAGCCGGCGCGGTGGTTTCCCTATTTGAGGTGCTCAACGACGCTCGGCTGAATCATCGCGTCGAGGTTCGCGGCGGTGTAATGGCGGCTGAATGCGGCGCGCTGTTGTCGGAGTTCTTCTTGGGCAAAAGGCGGCAGGGGAAAAAATAGCCTCTTGACCGTAAACGCTGTCCGCTATTTGGTTCGCGTGAATTCGAATTTTTCTTCCCGAAACGAATTGTCCTTTTGCTTAATCAAGACGTAAACGTCCATCTTGTCGTCGCCGACCTTGACGTAGGTCAGGCCACTGAAATGGAACCTATCACCATTTCGTTTCACAAATTTAAATTCGACAGATTTATCTTTTTCTTCCCAGCCGACCAGGTTGTTGTCGAAGTGTTTGAGTTTCAAGGTGACTGAATCGCCAAGCTTGGTTAGTACGAAGTGTTCCGAGAAGACAGCCTTGCCTTCTTGCGAGAAAAGGAAGCTGCCGACAATCGTGTCGCCTTGAGGCTCGCTCCATGTTTCGACGCATTGTCCTCCGAGCCCGCTGCCAACCCAGCTGCCAGCGAGCCATTTGTAATTGGCCAAATCAATGGACTCAGACTTTTGACCTTCACTCAGTTGAATCGAAATCGGCCCGTTCGAATTTTCCTGAGCATTACCACGGCCTATGAAAATGAGGTTTAGAAGCAACAGCACGACAGGAATCGGGATTTTTCGCATTGTTTTACCAAAAATGTAATTTGAAATGGCCGAATGTGACTCACCTAATATAGCCAAGATGGATGGAATTGACGAAGATTACGATCAGCTTTTTTGCGCCGAACTTTTTTGAGATGAGCCTTATGAAAAACCAGTTTTTGATCTCCGCAGTTTTTGGTTTAACCTGTGTTACGATTCTTTTTGCCGCGAGCGGCCCAGCTGCGGCAGAAGATTGGACGCGGTTTCGCGGCCCGAATGGCAGCGGGATTGCCCCGACAACTTTTGAAACCACCACTTGGTCCGACAAAGAAAATGTCAAATGGAAAACCGAGTTGCCTGGATTCGGCAGCTCCAGTCCAATCATCGTTGGCGATCAAGTCATTGTGACTTGTTATTCAGGTTATGGCCTGGATGCCAAAGAACCTGGAGAAATGGGAAATCTCACACGCCACTTGATCTCATTTGATCGCCTGACCGGTAAAGAAATTTGGCGCAAAGACATCAAGAACACGGAAAAAGAAGACACCTACAAGGGCTTCATCGCCGAGCATGGTTACGCCAGCAGCACTCCAGTATCCGATGGCCAGCATGTGTTTGCGTTCTTTGGCAAGTCGGGCGTGTTTGCCTTCGATATGAAGGGTAGCCAAATTTGGCAACGGAATCTGGGCAATTTTTCCGATCCTGCAAAATGGGGAGATGGTTCAAGCCCGATTGTCTACAAGGATTTGGTCATTGTGAACGCCGGAATCGTGGGGCACAAAATTGTGGCCTTGAAGAAGTCAGATGGCTCGGTCGCGTGGGAGTTGGAAGACGAACAATTCACCAACTGTTGGTCGACACCGATTTTGGTAAAAGTCGGTGATCGCGAAGAATTGGTCTTCAGCATGCCAGGGCAGATTATCGGATTGGACCCCGCCACAGGAGAAAAACTTTGGAATGCCAAGTCACCGATTGAGCGAACGGTTTGCGCGAGCCTGGCCGAAGAAAATGGCGTTGTGTTCGCCATGGGCGGCCAAGGTGGCGTGGCAATAGCTATTCGCTGCGGCGGCAAAGGCGATGTGTCCGAAACCCACAAGGTATGGGAGGCCCCTCTTCGTGCCGGAATTGGAACACCGGTTGTTGTGAGCGGAAAACTCTACTGGAGTTCTACGGGGATGGCGTTCTGTGCGAGTTGTGCCGACGGAAAGGAAATTTTCAAAGAACGCCTGAAAGTTGCACCAGATCAATCGGCTACCGACGGCAAGCGACGTGGACCTGCGGGTGATTATGCCTCGCCGATTGTCATTGGCGGCAAGATCATTATTGCGTCGCGAAATGGAAGTACTGCCGTCCTGAACGCCAGCGATAAGCTCGATGTCGTGGCGATGAACTCGATGGGTGAAGATACAAGTCTGTTCAACGCGACGCCGGCCTTTGCCGACGGAAACTTGTTTGTTCGCTCAAACAAGGCCCTCTATTGCATTGGCAAATAACAGGATGACTTGGTGTTTAATTGACACTTCGCGGCGCGAGTAACCCTCCGCCGCTTTTTTTGTGTCCGACCTTTCCGCCCTGCAACTGAGTTAGACTGTCGACTTGGAAAAAATGCATGGGTGTGCGAAATTTAGCAACGAAAGTTCCGCCGCGATTCTCAATTGCTGTAACCATTTCATTTGAGGACTTCAGTCGTGACCAACAAGGCAGCACCTACCAGCAAGTCTAATTATGATGCGGTTGTTGTCGGCAGCGGCCATAACGGCTTGATTGCGGCGGCCTATTTGGCAAGGGCAGGTCGGTCGGTTCTGGTGCTGGAGCAAAACGATTACATTGGTGGCGCAACCACATCACAAAAACTGTTTCCAGACTATGAGGCCTGGATTTCGCGCTACGCGTATTTGATTTCGCTATTGCCGCGTCAGATTGTCGACGAATTGGGCCTCCAGTTCGCAACCCGCCGACGACAAATCGCATCCTTCACTCCGTACATGGACACGCACGGGACCCCCTGCGGATTAGTGATTTCCAATATCGATGAACAGCGTTCCCGCGTTTCGATGTTCGAACTGGCTGGAAACCACGAGGAATGGACCGGTTTCCAACGCCTCCTTGAGATGGAAAAATCGATTGCGGAAGTTGTTTGGCCCTCGCTCGTAGAACCGTTGAAATCGCGGACCGATTTTCGGCGATCACTTCAAACTGCGCAGCAGCGCGAGGCTTGGGACTCGTTCGTCGAGCAGCCATTGGGTGCAGTAGTCGAGCGTATTATCAAACACGACTTGGTTCGGGGCCTGGTATTCACGGATGCAAAAATTGGCGTGTTCACGCATCCTCATGATCCATCATTGATTCAAAATCGGTGTTTTCTCTATCACGTGATCGGCAATGGCACCGGAGAATGGCAGGTCCCTGTCGGCGGGATGAGGTCGATGGTCGACTCGCTTGTGGCGACGTGCCGAGCGGCAGGTGTTGAATTTCTGACGCAGGCGACAGCACAGCATGTGGAGTTGGGTTTTTCAAAACGGACACTTTCGTTTGAGCAGGAGGGAGTCCAGCATGTAGTGGGCGCTCGTGACCTGCTCATCAATGCGGGACCACGTACCTTTGCAAAACTAATGGGGACTGGGTGGCAGCCGATCGCGGCGGATGAAGGTTCGGTCATCAAGGTGAATATGCTGTTGCGGCGATTGCCGAAAGTCAGGGCGACTGGAATAGGCCGCGAGGACGCGTTCTGCGGTTCGTTCCATATCGACGAAGGCTATGGGCAAATGCTGAATTCCTTTGCAAAAGCAGACGCGAAGGAGCTATCGGGCCCGATTCCTTGTGAAATGTACTGCCATACGTTGACGGATCCTTCCATAATGTCGCCGGACTTGCAACGGGCTGGCTTCCACACACTCACGCTGTTCGCTCTCGACATGCCCTATCGCCTGTTTACCGACGATCATGACGAGCGGCGCGAGAAAGTGAAACGATTATTGCTCGACGGTCTCCAGCGTGTATGCGGGGAGTCGTTCGTTGATTGTTTGGCACGCGATCAGAAGGGTGAACTTTGTTTGGAAATCAAAACGCCGCAAGACCTTGAGCGGGAGATCGATTTGGATCTGGGAAACATCTTTCACAATTCATTGTCCTGGTTTTTTACTGATGACCCAGACAAAATCGGAACGTGGGGTGTGGAGACGGAGTTTTCCGGAGTCTATCGTGCTGGATCTTCGGCGGAGCGCGGTGGAGCGGTGAGCGGCATCCCAGGGCGCAATGCCGCCATGTGTATTTTGTCAAATCCGTAAGCAGAAGGATTCACGCCGCTGCGAGCAAATCATATCGATGCCGCACACGTTGCCCTCGTGGCCGCCAGTTGTCGAATCGCACCCAAGAAAAATTCAATTTCCACTGCGGTCGTTGCTGCGCTCGGCGAAACGCGAACACCTCCATTGGGCGCGGTTCCAATGGTTTGATGAAGCATCGGAGCACAATGCACGCCACCGCGAGTACAAATCCCGAAATCGGAATCGAGCTGTGCTGAAAGTGTTCGAGCCGGCCAACCCGCGAGATTGAAAAGCAAAACGGGAGTTCGGTTTCTCGTATCGGGCAAACCATAAAGGGTCACACCGTCAATCAGACGCAAACCGTCAAGCAGTTGCTGGGTGAGCTCCATTTCATTGGCGTGAGCTGATCTTGCAGCGTCCCGATCGAGGCTGTTCATTGCAGCCAGTAATCCTGCAAAGCCGACGGCGTTGGGCGTTCCCGCCTCCAGGGCATCCGGTAACACATTGGGCATTTCCAAACCTGGCGCGACGGCTCCGGTTCCACCGCGGCGCTCACAATAAATACGGGCGGTCTCAGCAACTTCCGAAAAGGCACGCGGGCCAACGTAGAGCGCGCCCGTTCCCGTCGGGCCCTTCAGCCCTTTGTGGCCGGCAATGGAAACGAGATCGACGTCCAAGTCATTTACATCGAAAGCAAAGTGTCCGATTGTCTGAGCCGCATCGAGCAATACTAAAACCTCCGGAGCCACCTTTCGAATCGCCGCGACGATTTCTTTGATGGGTTGCAGGGTTCCCAAAACGTTGGACGAATGAGAAATCGCGAGCATCAATGTTGCGGGTCGTGCCTTTTGGGCAATTGCTTCTGGAGAAATGAGCCCATTTGCATCGCACGCGACAATATCCAATTCAATTTGCTTGTTCGTCGCGTAACAGTGCAACGTGCGGAGGACCGCGTTATGTTCAATCGTTGTCGTGATGATGTGAGGTTTGGGGCAGGGTTCCCTCGCTGAAACATTGTCGCGGTGGTAGGCACGCACAACACCATGGATTGCCATGTTAACTGAGTCAGTGCAGCCGTGGGTGAGCACAATTCGCTTGTCGTCGGTGGCCTGGATCATTTCGGCCAAACGATGGCGGGCGGCCTCGACGACGGCGGCCGCCTCTCGGGCCAATTGGTGTCCACCCCGTCCCGGATTCCCTGCCTTGTTCATCAGGAAATCAACCATCGCTTCACCTACGCATGCTGGTTTGGGCCAACTGGTTGCTCCATTGTCGAGATAAATGAGTCGAGGTTTCATGAAAAATCCATTAGTGGATATCGCGACGATCCCAACTTAGTTTAATTGGACGTTAACGTTTTCACAAACGCTTACCGCGCGGCCGAAAACGCACACCGAGCGTTGATGCTTAAATACACCGACAAATCGTATTTCCAACCTTGGGTCGAGGCAAAGAGAATGTGTGCAGGCGACGTGGTGGGTCGTTGTAATTTGGCGAAACGAGATATTTCACCCAGCAATGAAAACGTGGAATTGACCAAATCGAGAGTTCTTCGCCAGCAATCGCCAGGACCTCAAATGGAAACTCGCATTTTTAGCCCGATTTCACGGGTGCCACGGCCTTGCTAGCGGCTAATTCTCACTTGCGATAGCGAGGCAAAACGCTAAAGTACGCAACGCTAAAAATCCAGGAAACAACAGGAAGCTAGGATGGCTACGCTTAAGATTACTTTTGGCTGTGTTGCCATGTTGTCGCTCGTCATCGCGAGCGGTTGCCGCAATCCCAACGGCTGCAATTCGCCGTGGCGTCCCTTTGCACAAAACACAATTATCCCACCTCCCGCCACAAACTCATTGAACGTTTCGGGACAGGCAGGTTATTACAATCCATCGGCAACGGCGGCGAATCCACAAGGCAATCTTTTGAGCAACCCTCCTCAAGGCAACGCACCAAATTCAGGTTGGGCTCCTGCTGCAAGCAATGCACCTGCAAACCAGCCCCCAGCAAGCAACGGGAACTTCGGTTTCAATGGACCACCAACAGGGAATCAAAACTTCCAAACGGTGACTGCCTCAACGATGACCGGCGGTTCCACTCAAGTGATCTCGCCCGATTTTTATACGACTCGAACCGACGAGCGCCGCGATCCATCAAGAATGCCGATGGCCGATGCAACTGGCGTTCGCGCTCCATCGTCGTTTCAGTCTTACGGTTCCTTTCGATCAGCTGACCAACGGAATCAACCGAACGGTGGATATGGAACATTCACGGGCGGCGGTTATGTCGCAAATCAAAATCCGACAGTTTTGGCTCGTGCATCGACTGCTCCGGAAACCAACCCGAACTACCAAAATGGCTGGCGTCCCAATCCCACGAACGGCCAGACTTCGTTCAATCGGTAGGTTGCCAAATGGGCGACTGGACGGATCGCGACGTTCGAGTTTCGTTTGAGTCGGGCGATGATCGGCAGAAAAGTTCGGAAATAGCTTTTGTTGGCGGCAGGTATGAAGCTGAAAATAAGTTCCTTCCGAGCCGTCGAAAATTTTCGCGTCCGGCGAGCCTTGAATCAAATTGATCGGTTGGATGTCGCGCTGCGATCGAAGACAACTTCGGATTTACGGAAGCACAGCCTCAGCTTGCGCTACCGAGCCCTGGCCGATGACCAACTAGACGATTTACTGCCCGAGGCCTTCGCCTTGGTCCGCGAAACGGCGAGCAGAACCTTAGGCATGCGGCCATTCGATGTACAATTAATGGGTGGCATTGCACTGCATTTCGGCAAAATCGCGGTGATGCAAACGGGCGAAGGCAAGACTTTGACGGCCACGGCACCGTTGTACCTGGCGGCTTTGCGCGGCCGAGGCGCACATTTGCTGACTGCGAACGATTATTTGGCCCGGCGCGATGCAGAGATGATGAAGCCGTTGTTTGAGACGTTGGGACTTACGATTGGCTACATTACCTCGGAGAGTCGTCCGGAAGAGCGACGTCAGGCGTATGCGTGTGACGTAACCTATAGCACCTCCAAAGAGATCGGTTTCGATTTTCTCCGCGACCGGTTGCAAAAACGAAAACAATTGTTGGGTCTGGAAAATCGTTTTCAATCTCTTTTAGATGGTCGCGCCAGCCAATCCCAATCAACCGTTTGTCGCGACTTTTTTTATGCGATCGTCGACGAAGCGGACAATATTTTGATCGACGAAGCCCGCACGCCGTTGGTGGTCAGCGGCAACTCCGAAGAGGGCCTCAAACGGATCGAGTTGTTTCGTTGGGCAGCCGAAGTCGCAAAAAAACTGAAAGCGCCAGCGGATTTCGAACTTCAAGAGGCGCGCCGACAAGTAGAGTTGACGGCGACCGGGCGCCAAATTGCCAGAAAACTAGCCGCCACAACTGCGTTGGCCACGTTTCCAATGGTCGAAATTTATGAGCAGTTAACGCTGGCAATCGTCGTGGAAAACTATTACACAAAAGATCGCCACTACGTCGTTCGAGATGGCGAAGTAGTGATCGTCGACGAATTCACTGGGCGCCTCGCCGAAGGCCGAAAATGGCGAGCAGGACTCCACCAGGCAATTGAGGCCCGCGAAGGCGTGGAGATTACCGGCGAAACCGACGAAGTTGCTCGCGTGACAATTCAAGATCTCTTCCTGAAGTATCCGAGATTAGCGGGTATGACCGGAACCATTGGGAATTCGGCGGTGGAGCTGGAGACCATTTACCGAACGCCAGTTATCGAAATCCCGACGCATCGTCCGCCCCAGCGCATTGCCTATGCCGAAATCATCACGGCGACGGAGAGCGAAAAATGGCAACGTATCGCCGATGAAGTTGCGTTGCTGTATCAAGAAGGTCGCCCGGTTCTCGTGGGCACTCGTTCGATTGACAAGTCGCGGCAGATTTCTCAAATCCTGGCCGCCCGCGGTATTCCGCACGAGGTTCTCAACGCACAAGAACATGAACGGGAGGCCGAAATCGTGACCCATGCCGGCGAGTTTCGCAAGGTCACGGTTGCCACGAACATGGCTGGTCGCGGGACCGATATCAAACTCGATACAGTTGCTCTGGACCTTGGAGGCCTACACGTTATTTGTTCCGAGTTGCACGACTCTGCGCGGATCGACCGACAGTTGATCGGTCGCGCGGGACGCCAGGGAGATCCGGGCAGCTATCGACAATACATGTCGTTGGAGGACGATATCCTTTCAGCGGGTTTGAGCGAATCTCATTGGCGGCGAATGACCAAACTCTCGAAGACCGCCAAAGGAGAACTGCCTTCGCAACTCGTTCGGCATTTTCGACTTGCCCAGCGGCGGATTGAAAAGCGAAACTTCGACGGGCGTAAGGTCTTGATGTTTCAAGAAAACTCACGCCACGAATTGCAATTGGAAATGGGGCAAGATCCCTATCTCGATGCCGCAGGTTAGCGCTCTATCGCCCGTCAGTATTCTTTTGGAAGGCCGAACGATCAATCTCAGTCTATTTCTGAGTGGTCATAGATCATTTGGAGCGTCTCGATCCAACGATTTCGGCAAGATTCGGCGAACGGATCGAAAAAAGAAATAAATTCGGGCTTGAATGCAACAAAACCTCGGCTCCCCTGTAAGCCTTGAGAAAAAGCCATAAAATAGGAGCGTTCAAGCAACTCAAGATCTTTCTACACGCGGGGAAATCGTGGCTCACGCGATCGATACCAAGTCGTCTATTATTCCGCCTCCGAACAAGCACTCGCAACCTCCCCGGCAACTTTGGCAGATTGAAATTGCAAATGTTGAGGGCTTCCCTGACCGGATGGCGCAAGAGGCTCTGGCGGCGACAGTGGAATTGGGCCTGTTAACGGTCAACCACAACGCACGAATCGTTTCCCGCCGCGGATTTATGTTGGAGGGTCCGCTCTCCGCTGACCAAGTTCGCCAGTTGTCCGCTCAACTCCTCGCGGAACCCGTGGTCCATCAGTTTGAATTCGGCAATGTCGGCGAAAGTCGTTTTGCCAACAGCGACTCCAAGGCCATCACGCTCTACGTTTTGCCCAAAGCCGGAGTGACAGACGCCGAGGCAGAAAGCGCGACCATGGCAATCCGTGAAATGGGATTTGCCATCGAACAGGCACGAACTTTTCGCAAATTCAGCATCTACGGTCTAGACGTCGCGGCATGCCAAAAAATCGCCAGTCGCGTACTATGCAACGAGTCGATCGAAGACATTGTGTGGGGCCCACTGCAGTTGGAGCAGCTTGCCTTCGGTGCCAAGTATACCTTCCGTGAGGCGCGAATTCCTCTGTTGCATGCAAACGACGAGGCGCTACAGCAAGTCAGCCGCGAAGGACAATTGAGTCTGACGCTCGTCGAAATGCAGACGATTCAGCGACACTTTCAGACGCTGGGTCGCGACCCGACCGATATCGAGCTGGAGACCATTGCCCAAACCTGGAGCGAACATTGCAGTCACAAAACACTTGCCGGAATGGTGACCTATGACGACGGCTCGCAACGGCGTGAGTTCAAGAATCTGCTCAAGGAAACGATCTTCGCGGCTACGCAAAACATTCGTCGCGATTTAGGAACGCAAGATTGGTGCGTAAGCGTTTTTAAAGATAACGCCGGAATCGTTAAATTTACGGACCAATACAATGTGACCTTTAAGGTCGAGACGCATAACCGGCCGTCTGCAATCGAGCCTTATGGCGGGGCCAACACCGGACTCGGCGGAGTGATCCGCGACACGATGGGAACTGGGCTGGGGGCCAAACCGGTATGTAGCACTGATGTTTTCTGTTTTGCTTCACCTGATCGAGAATTCGATTCGCTGCCAACGGGGGTGCTGCACCCGCTGCGGATCATCAAAGGCGTGGTGGCGGGTGTTCGCGACTATGGCAATCGAATGGGCATTCCTACCGTCAACGGAGCCGTCTATTTTGACGACCGTTACATTGGCAACCCCATGGTGTTTTGTGGCAACGTCGGATTAATCCCGCATGAATTGAGTTTCAAACACGCGCAGCCAAATGACTTGATCGTCGTAATTGGTGGACGGACTGGGCGCGATGGCATTCATGGAGCCACATTCAGCTCGGTGGAGTTGACAGAAAAAAGCGAAAAGGTCAGTAGCGGTGCAGTACAAATCGGTAACGCGATCGTCGAAAAGATGGTGCTCGACGTGATGTTAGCCGCACGTGATCGAGGCCTCTACAATGCAGTCACCGATTGCGGTGCGGGAGGATTTTCCAGTGCCGTCGGCGAAATGGGTGAAGAAATTGGAGCGGAAGTTTGGCTGGAACGTGCTCCGCTGAAGTATGCCGGTCTTTCGCACACTGAAATTTGGATTTCCGAAGCCCAAGAGCGCATGGTGTTCGCCGTGCCCGAAAAAAACTGGGCTGAATTCGAGAGCCTTTGCCGATCCGAATCGGTTGAAGCAACGGCAATCGGCCGGTTTGTTCCCACACAAAAGTTGACCCTGAAATACAACGATCAACTCGTCGGCGAATTGTCGATGGAGTTTTTACATGGCGGCCGGCCCCCGATAAAACGCTCGGCCACCTATCGGGTAAACCCACCCAAGGCCTTCGACTCTCAGCGAATCGCGGCGGAACGTTTTGGCGACATTCTGCACCGAATTTTGGCAGCGCCCAATGTCGCCAGCAAGCATTGGATCATTCGCCAATATGATCACGAGGTTCTGGCGGGCAGTGTCATCAAGCCGCTTGTGGGGATCGCCAACGATGGCCCCAGCGACGCTGCGGTCTTGCGTCCGTTACTCGACAGTGAACGAGGGATCTCGTTATCGTGTGGGATGAATCCGCTATTTGGCGATCTGGACCCTTATCACATGGCCGCCAGCAGCATCGACGAGGCCATTCGCAACAGTGTCGCTGTCGGTGCCGATCCGCAGCGGATTGGCATCCTCGATAATTTCTGTTGGGGTTTTACTGATCGCCCAGAAACATTGGGCTCACTTGTTCGGGCCGCAATCGCCTGCCAGGAGACGGCCGAGGTCTTCCAAACGCCGTTTATCAGCGGCAAGGACAGTCTGAATAACGAATTCAGTTACACCGACGGCAACGGCAAACGGCAAACGATCTCGGTCCCTTGCACCCTGTTGATCAGTGCGATCGGCCAAGTTCCTGAAGTGCGGCGTGCGGTGACGATGGACCTAAAGAAAGCCCAAAACTTGTTGTTTGCTATCGGCGTAACGGGGGCACATCTCGGCGGCTCCCACGCGACCCTCGTTCTCGACGAACATGGTTTGGGCCAAGTCCCGACGGTAAACGCACAGCGAGCCAAAACGATTTTCAGTGCACTTCATCGAGCCATTTGCGACGGCCTGGTCCGCAGTTGTCACGACTTGAGTGAGGGCGGTCTGGCAGCCTGCGTGTCGGAAATGGCTTTCGCGGGAGGCTTGGGCGCTTCGATCGATGCCAGCCTGTTGCCAGTCGAATCGAACGAGAGTTTGACGGCCTTCGAGAGACTCTTTTCGGAATCCAACAGTCGGTTCTTGTGCGAAGTTGAACCGCAAAACCGCGAAAAATTCTGGGCGCTATTCCCGACGAACACCGTAGCCGAAATTGGCTTGGTTACCGAGTCTTCGCAAGTGAAAATCACCGACGGAGCGGAAACGCTCTTGTGTGAATCACTCGCTGCATTGAAACAGTCTTGGCAAAAAACTTTTGATTGGAAATAAAGATGGCGCAGCCACGTGTTCTGGTTTTGCGATCTCCTGGCACTAACTGCGATGCCGAAACGGCATTTGCGTTTGAAATGGCGGGGGCTCGCACCTCCCATCTGCACATCAACGAATTGTGCGAACGTCCTGAATTGCTGGACGGTTATGAAGTCGTTTGTTTTCCTGGCGGCTTCAGTTACGGCGACGATTTGTCTGCCGGGCAAATCTTGGCATTGCAAGTGAAGAGCCGTCTCTTCGATCGGCTCTCGCAATTTCCCGAACAAAACAAATTGATTTTGGGGATTTGCAATGGCTTTCAAGTGCTGGTGAAAACCGGATTGATTTTCTCCGCCGACGAACAGGGCTTTCCTGCAACGTTGACGTGGAACACAAGTGGACGCTACATCGATCGCTGGGTCAGATTGGTCCCAGGCGATAGCGGCTGTGTTTTCCTGAACGATGTCGAGCATCTTTATCTTCCAATCGCCCACGGCGAAGGGCGGTTCGTCGCGCGCAATGAGGCGTCGCTGGCTGCGCTGAATGCCGAGCGCCAATTTGCCTTGCGTTATTTCAGCAATGGAGACTCCGACAATCCGAACGGCTCGGCGCTGGACATCGCCGGCCTGTGTGATCCGAGCGGTCGGATCTTTGGTTTGATGCCGCACCCGGAACGGCATGTTCACCCAACTCACCATCCACGCTGGACTCGTGAGGGCCTCAGTAAGCATCCGGACGGCCGTGCGATTTTCGAAAATGCCGTCAAGTTTTTTGCTTGATAGGCGAATTCAAGGACCACTCCGTTGGCCAAGTTACCTTAAATTCGTTTGGCCTTTGTCGAGCACGACGATTCGATCGGCGACGACGTGGTTGATTTTCAATTGTTGATTGAATCCCCGCGTGCCCGTCACTCCGATTTTCGCATTCAAGTATCGATGTAAGTTTAGTCCGGGCGATGGATCCAGCACGCAAATGATCTTCCCATTGTCATCCTGTAAGGCGTAGGCAGTTTCGTCGCGTCCACTGTTTCGTGTCAGTTGACTCAGCCAGCCATAGGCGTCGTAGGTAGTTCCGTATTGAACGGAAGTGTCGACACCTGTTCCGACTTTTCCCGCAGATGCGGGGAGGCGGCGATTGCCGACATTGAACTTCATCAAGTTGGCTTGCGTCGCGCGAAGGCGATCGACTTTTTCGATCAAGCGGCGAGCATGCACCTGTTCGGCAGACGACGCGGCAGATTCTTGAACTTGCAGCAATCGGTCGGAAAACGAATTCAGATTCCACGATTCTGCGGGTTTGACGATTTCGGATGCCAACTCGATATCCAATTTTTGTAGGCGATCCGACATCAGTTCATTCCCAACCGTCGGCGCAAGCGAGGCATTACTCACATCCGTCTCGGAGAAATTGTTGACGCCACGGTTTCCACTGACGGACGAAGTCGTCGTCGATGAATGGTTTGTCATCGAGTCAGTTCGTGGTTGCCGGTCGTCAGGCGAGCGCAGGGAAATTGACGAGTCATTATTTGCCATTCGCAACGGGACTTTTGCCCGTCGCCAACCGAGGTTATCTGAACTACCGCTTTCAACAACCTCACGATCATCGGCAAACGGGTCGTCAAGTACTTCTGTGGCTTGGGTTTGTTGGATGTCGGACGAATCATCAAACGGAGAATCAAGCGAGTTGGTCGTTGCCGTTTTTTCGCCAATTGCAAATGGCTTCGACCGATCGTTCGATTTACTGGCCACAGTAGTTTTGATGTCAGGTGTCATGAGGTCGGCGCGCCGAATCCATCGGTATTCTCCCGCTGGCGGTTCGATCTGATACCAGAGCGTCGAGAAGCCTTCGGTAGTTGGATAACTGATCTCGCCTATAAGCGCAACTTCTTCACCCTGTTTTAGCTTTACTTGCCACAGCGGCTTTTCAACGGGGCCCAATTCGGTGCCGACCCAAACTTGAACCTCGTCCGACTTGCACCGCCCCTTCGTTTCGCTTAACACTTCAACCATGTCGGCAGGGATCATGCTGAAACTGCCTTCCTGCGGACGAACGGCGCACCAATCGCCGGGATCATGGCGAAAGACTTCCACCAGCGTTCCCTTTGTCAATTTTGAAGTGGCGTAGTGTTCTTCGCCCGGCCCACTGCGAACGGCCACACTGTCGCGCAACGCATAAGCCGTGTACGGAAAGGATAAGTTACCGTTTTCCGTTTGGGCTTCGGCGCTGCCAACAAAGCAGTACACCATCAAACAGATGAACAGGGCTGCCGATTGCGGCAATGGAAAAATGGGAACGCGTTTTTCGGAAATGGATTGACACATCGCAAAGGGCCTGGGCAAAAAGGTGTTGCAACCAAATAAATTGCTCGATATTCCGCGTGGCTTGTAGAGGAAAATGCGGCATACGACAAGGGATTTTGCCAGCCCCGCCAAAACAAGGGCAACTTGTCCAAGTCGGCTCAAAACAGCTAGCTAAACTTGCAGGCATTGTCTGGTAAAATGGACAAGGAACAAGAGCATGAAGTGGTGGGCTACGTTGCGGTTTCGGTGGAAACTTTCACGCGTCTTGGCCGTTCACATTCTGGGAGGCAATTGGCGTTGGCGAAATTATTACAAGCAGAATGTCCGATTTGCGAAGCGATAACTTCGTTTGACGAGAATCAGCCAAAAATCAAGTGTCAGAAGTGCCATCAATGGTTTGTGCCCGAAGATGCAGTTGAATTTGAACTTCCGTCGGCCGCGTTGGTCGTAGCCAACAAGATTGAGGCGGAAATGCCGGCGCTGGACGGTGCACCGAAATCCACTGCGTTGCAGATTCGGACACCCCCACTGCAGCCGACCCCACCGACTCCTCCGACGCCACCAACACCGCCGACTCCACCGACTCCACCAACACCGCCGACCCCACCAACGCCACCGATCACGCCGATCACGCCCATTCACGATGAATTTTTGCAAATCGGCTCCGCCCAAACGACGGCCTCACTCATCATGCTCAAGTATGAGGAACGCATTCGAAAATTGCGGAAAATTCGCCTGTTCTTCACCCTTGCCGTTTTGCTGCTAACGGCTGTCGTTGCGACAGTTGTGTTTTTTAAGGTCTCCGCCGATTCACAGCGAGACTCAGCCGAGAATTTACAGTCTTCGAAGACTTCGCAGTTTCCTGGCAAATCGCTGGAAACACAAAAAACATCTGCGAATGACGCGAACGCCACAAAGCCACCTTCAAAGAAAACTCCCGAACCCGAAGTTGTGCGCTCGTACGACCCTGCCAAATTCGCCTACCATACTCCTCGTGAAGCGGACGAATTGTGGACGAGGGTGTTCCCATCAATTTTTGAGTTGAAGGTCGAGCGAAACGGCGGGGAATCTTCAGTCCCAGGCGTGCTTGTCGATTCAAGAGGCTGGGTTCTCACGAGTTACTCGGCAATTCGCGATGCGGACCAGATTTTGTGCCGTGTCGCACCCAACCAAATGAACTTCAATTTCAATGCCTCGGCGGTTTCCGATACGAGCAAAGGAATTCTGGCTTTTGACGCTGACGTCGATCTCGCGATTATCCAAATCAATCGCAAGTTAGTCGACGTGATCACACCAATCTCCATTGCGAAACAACCACCAGTCGTCGGCGTACGTACTTTCTTGGCAACACCACCGAGTCTTACAAAATTCGCGTGGATCAGCGAATCCCAAATCGCATTCGAAAGTCTTTCCAATCCAATGGCTGAGAATGTCAAGACGACGCTTGAAGCAGCCGGGCTGAATTCAGGCCGCAGTTGGCAAGTTCACGACACCGTGGTGTCGGCGGTCCCCGGATCGCCAATTTTCACGATAAAGAACGCCCTGATCGGCGTCGTGACCAAGGGATCCACTGAATCGAAAGCCCTGGTAGTGTCTGGAGACGAAATCCTGGCACTCATCAAACGGGTTGGCGAAACACCAATCGTTCCGACCAAGCCGCAAGACAACTCGCTCGCACTAGCGAACATGCCGCATCTTCCAGAGACGAGCGATTACTATGCGCACAGTCGTCAACTCAACGAAGCGGGCCTCGCTTGTCTCCCCTTTGTCTGGATGCCGAAAACGAATGCCGAGCTGGATACGTTGATCCGATTTTTCCGAACGCTTCAAGCAACTGTGGATGCACTCCGTTTGCGAGAACAACGCATCAAACTGGACGATGAAATTGAATTGACCAAGCAAATCAAGTTCTGGCAACTGGAATCGTCGAGTCTCCTCGCGGACCCCGAGTTAACACAAATCAAAGCGTTGCATTCGCTTGGCGGACTGGGCCGAGCGACAATGCTGCCGGCGAAGCCGTGCCTTGCTTACGTCGAGGTCACTCACGCGGCGACTCTGGGCCAACGCCAGCACTTTGCCAAAGTCTATGAAACGGACTTGCATCTCAGCTTCGATGCCGACCCGGAGAAAAACGTGATGGGTTCCGGGTCGCGATGGCTATTGGTGGTCGAAGAAATCGAGCCCGCCTCAACCACGGTTGATTTTGACGCAAAAAAAATAAATTCCCACGCTGCGAAAGTCTCGGCAGCATTCGAGCTGTCAACGCGCTAATTTCGTTTAGCTTTGTCGAACCGATTCTCGTTGTTTGTCGAGTCTTTTTTCCGAAACCGTCATACTGGTGCCGAGATTTTGTGCGAACTTGGATACGCGAAATTCTTCCACCATCCACCGAAAAGTTACCAGCTCGGAATCAAACCAGCCGTTCTGTTCATGGACGGTTTTTAGCCGCTCGAAATCACTCCAATACTTTCGAATCAACGTTGTGGTTTGGCGATCGACATCCAGCGGCGTGGGCGGTAATTTCTGTAGTCGCGCGACAATTGCTTGCAAATACCGAGGGTAGTGCTGGAGCCATCGCCAGGGGACCGCCACCAAAGTCTGTTCCTCGAAAAGGCTGCGGAGTTGCTCGCGCACATCGGCCAACGTATCACCGAATTTGGAGGGGGTCTGCTGAAGTTGCAGTGAAACACTCTGTGCGGCACCAGCCAGTTTCGGTAACCAAGCGGCAATTTCCTGCGTCGCGACAGAAATCAATTCGGCACCGCGCGAGTTTCTTGCGGCGAAATCCCCACTCTTCGTCAACGGCGGTTGGCCCTCGATCATCCCAATGGAGACGATCTTTTGTCCGAGCCAATTGGAAAACCAATCCGGCTTAATCCAACGAGCAATTTGAACCTTTGCCTTTTCCAGATCCGGAAGCCATTGTACCTGCGCGCGAATGTTCTTCTTGTGCTTCAAACTGAAGAGTCGGAGAAGACCACTTTCCGAGAGCACGCGAGCCGTTTCCGGTGAATCGACCAAGCGAAGAGCCACGCTATTGCCCTCGTCAACAATCGCAACATGGGCAACCAGGCGCGTCGTGCCGCGGACAATCTGGACCTCGTTCGGAAGGTCACCCCAAGTCCAATCGACGAAGTCACCGCGATTCCATTCGTTGTTTTCAGTGTCGATTCGCCCCAAATTTTCTGCTGGCCCTAGTTGCCCACGGATTTCAGCAAGCGAACGGCCTTGGGCGATCGTATTACCGGCATCATCCTCAACGACAACATTTACCAGAAGGTGCCTATCGATTTTTTCGGTGTCGAACTGGGCAGCGGCGATCGGTTCCCCGGCAAGCCGACTCAGGGCCTTGGCAACAGCGTCCGGAAAACTTCCCTCGCCAAACTTGATTTGCTCGGCCACCTGTTTGGCTACGTCGGGAGCTGGTACCAAATTGCGGCGAACGCTTTTGGGGAGACTGCGAATCATCGCGGCGATTCGTTCCCGCAAAAGACCTGGAATCAACCAACCCATTTGCAAGTCGTCAATCTGACCGATGGCCTCGCGCGGCAAGCGTACGTTGGCACCATCGTTTTCACTACCGGGTTCAAATTGGTATTCGACTGGAACGGTGAGGTTGCCGACTTGAACACGGTCTGGCATTAGGCTGGCGGCCTCGACAGCTTCAGTAGAGAGCCCCAACTCCTCCGAATCCATTTGGAGCCGGCGGTCAAGATCGGAGTCTTGCTTAAGCAACTCGACGAGACTGCGCACGTCCACCGCTTCGTCGGGCAAACGTCGCCGATAGAAGTCGGCAATTGCAGCGGAATCAACAATGAGCCGACGCTGCCGGGTTTTCTTCGCCAGACTATCGACGTCGTCAACTAGCATTTGATTGTGTAGGTGAAAATTGAACTCCTGTTGCATTTGACCGGCGACCAGTCCTTCATCAATGAACAACTGGCGGCTCACCACCGAATCGATCTTCGTAAAGTTCACTCGCTGCCGAATGCGGATCGGCAATCCGAACAACGACGTGTTTTGATAGGCCATCACGGTTTGACTCTTGCTGCTCCAAAACGGATCCACCTGCGACCGTTTCAGCAAATGCTCGGCCACTGGTTCGATCCACTCCGGTTTGATTGCTGCAATCGTTCGACCGTACCGCCGCGTGGTTTCAATAATCTCAGCAGCGACGATCCATTTGGGCCGCGTCTGGAAGACTCCCGAACCCGGCCACAACTGGAATCGAATTCCCCCAGCCCCCAAATATTCATTGCGGTCCTCCAGCATTGCAATGCTGGACAACAGACCGGGCAGCAGACTGCGATGGATCGCATCTCGGTCGTTGGTTCGTTTGCGAATGATGAGGCCGTTATCAGCGGCAATCTCCAACAGTTGTCGATGAATGTCTTGCCATTGAATCACCAGGGAGGGAGAGAGAAAGTTTTGTTCGAGGGCCGTGCGGAATCGACTGCGCGAGAGAGATTCTTTCAGATGCCCGATAAAGTCCCAGAGTTTCAGGATCGCCAAAAAGTCGCTTTCTGGGTCATTCCACTGCTGGTGGGCGGCATCCGCTGCGGCCTGTTTCTCTGCCGGTCGGATTCGCGGGTCTTGCAATTCAAGGGCCGAGGCGATTACCAAAATGTCATGGAGGCAGTTGTTCGCATCTCCAGCGAAAATCATCCGACCAATTCGCGGGTCGACGGGTAAACGACTGAGCTTTCGGCCTAGCGGCGTCAGCTGCCGGTGACTGTCGACCGCCCCGATTTCAAACAGCGTTTTGTAGCCATCGCGGATGGCTTCCGAATTCGGCGGATCGATGAAAGGAAAGTCCTCGACATTACCTAGCTTCAGCGAGAGCAATTGCAGAATCGTGCCTGCTAAATTCGTGCGACGAATTTCCGGGGTCGTAAATTCTGGGCGACTGCGGAAATCTTCCTCGGTGTAGAGCCGAACGCAAATTCCCGGCGCGACCCGGCCACAACGACCGGCACGTTGATTCGCTGAGGCCTGAGAGACGGCTTCAATTGGCAGTCGTTGGATTTTGGTTTTCGCGGCGTAACGGCTGATGCGTGCCGTTCCCGTGTCGACGACATACCGAATCCCGGGGACGGTAATTGACGATTCCGCCACGTTGGTCGCCAAAACAATTCGTCCACGAGCATGCGGACGGAAAACCTCGCTTTGCTGCGCAGGGCTCAGTCGAGCATAAAGGGGAAGAATTTCGATCGGACTACCAGTCAAGGCTCCGCGCAACTTTTTGGCGACGTTGCGAATGTCCATCTCCGTCGGCAAGAATACCAAGAGGTCGCCGTCGCGGCGTTTGATCAATTGTCGACACTCTTCGACAACCAACTGCTGCATCGAGTTTTCCGAATCTGGATCATTCGGCTCCCGATACTCGATGTCGACAGGAAAGGTCCGCCCGGCGACATGCATGACCGGGGCAGGTTGACCCAGAGCATCGCAAAAGTGTTCAGCAAACTTTTGTGTGTCGATGGTGGCCGATGTGATAACGACCTTGAGTTGCGGTCGGCGCGGCAACAGGTTGCGGAGGAAGCCCAGCACGAAATCGATATTGAGCGACCGTTCATGGGCTTCGTCCACGATCAACATCTCGTATTGGTCGAGAAATCGGTCGGTTTGCGTTTCCGCCAGCAAAATTCCGTCAGTCATTAATTTGACATACGTCGCTTCGCTGGTCTGGTCAGAGAAGCGAACCTTGAAACCAACGTCGGTTCCCAATGGGGTGCCGATGAGTTGGGCGACTCTTTCGGCGACGCTGCGGGCCGCGATGCGACGGGGTTGCGTGTGGCCGATCAAGCCCGCCGTGCCAATTCCGGCTTGCAAGGCAATCAGCGGCAACTGCGTAGACTTGCCGCTGCCCGTTTCGCCACTCAGGATCAACACCTGATGCTGCTGCAGAAGTGCCCGAATTTCTGCAGCGCGCTCGAAAACAGGCAATGTGTCGTCGAGTTTTGGCTTGGGCAAATGCGCGATTCGATCCGCTCGACGCTGGCAACTGGCCGCGAACGCCTGTTGAAAACCTTCCTGGGCTTCGGGAGTTGAATTCCGCTGCGCCGCGGCAAGTGATTTTTGGAGCCGAAACAAATCGCGTTGCATCACCAGACGCGGTAATTCGGAGGCCAGAGGTAATTCGGTCAAGGACAAATCCTGATAGCAAAGTGAATAGGAACCACCGAACCTTGTTGTGTTTCACGGGTCCTGCTGATGAGAGAACCATTATCGTCGAAGTTCGAGTTCTGACCACGCGGTACGGCAGACGCGAATTCCGAAACCTCCGATTTGCCCAAGCGGTGCCTTCAGGCAATCAAGTTACGTGCCGATTTTGGTAAAAGTGCTGGCAAAAATCCGCGATAAACCCTGTTGTTTTGGCTGAGAAAAAGCGGTTTTGAGTGTTGGACCAAAGGTGTCCGCCATCTTTCGATACTGATACAGTCCCAATGTGGCTGGGTGTTCGGCGACAGGGAAGTTGAAAACTTGAAAATATTTGGAGTCAAGAAAATGTTGGTCCTATCACGAAAGACAAACGAAACCATTGTGATCGACGGTCGGATTACGTTGGAGATTTTGCAAATCAAAGGAAACCAGATTCGCATTGGCATCAACGCGCCGTCGGATGTTCGTGTGTTGCGTGGCGAACTGAAACCGTATGGAGTCGAAGACAATCGCCGCACCGAAGCAGTCCTCGACTTGGCCCATGTTGGCTAAATCCACCTGGCCCACTTTGGCTAAATTCCCCGCCAAATTCACGAAGATTAAAACGACTGGGAATAAGAACGATTGACAATTGACCCACAACAAGCCCGAGCCAGACTCGGGTTTTTTATTGCGCCGAGAGAAACATCAACGGACAATCAAGGACGTCAAAATGGGACATCAGGGAGCCCAGTTCGAAACACCGTTTTTTCGTTCGCACTAATTCAAGCGTAAATCACTGCCGAATTCGTCCTTGCATTCCAAGACGAGATGCTCGGGGTAGACGTTTTCGCTGCCGCGAATTTCGACGCGGACTTTGCTGGAGGACTCCAAATCAATAATCGCTTTTCGTTTTTGATTGTTCAGGTACGCGGCGACTTTTTCGTTGACGCGCACAACGGCCACACGAATCTTTGGATGTTGGGCTGCCAGCATCAACATGCGAATGACCTCCAAAGCCATGCTTTCCTCTGATTTGACGACTCCACGTCCATTGCAGCACGGGCAGTCGTAGTAGACACTCTTTTTCAAACTCGGTCGAATGCGTTGGCGAGTCATCTCGATCAAGCCAAAGGGGCTTGTACGAAGAATCTTCGTTCGAGCACGATCGCGTTTCATCGCATCCCGCAAGGCATGTTCAACTCCCCTCCGGTTCTTTTCGCGACGCATGTCAATGAAGTCGTTGACGATCACGCCACCCAAATCGCGTAATCGTAGTTGTCGGGCGATTTCTTTTGCGGCATTTACGTTTAGTCGATAGGCTGATTCTTCGGCAGTGCCGTCGACGCGGAACGTCCCGCTGTTGACGTCAATGGCCACCAAGGCTTCGGTCTGATCGATGACAATTGACCCACCTCCCGGCAGGGGAACCTCGCGTTGATAGATCTTGGCGATTTCATCTTCCAATTTGTATTTGTGGAAGATCGGGTCCTTGCCGGTGTAATGGTGCAGACAATTGGCCTGCCGTGGCATGACCAGTTTCAAGAATTCCTTGGCGCGTTTGTAATGCTCTTCGCCGTCGATCACGATGCTATCGACATCGGTCGTCACAATGTCGCGAATCGTGCGAATGATAATGTCGCTTTCTTCAAAGATGTCGATCGGGGCCTTCGACTTCTCCATGCGTCGGACGATCGCCTTCCAAAGCCGCAGCAGGTAGGCGAGATCACGCGACAATTCGCGGCGATTGCGGCCAGCTCCGGCAGTGCGGACGATAAAGCCCAATCCCTTGGGTGGCTTGAGTTCGATGAGATAGTCTTTCAGACGGCGTCGTTCCGCTTCGTCTTCAATCTTGCGCGAAACCCCCACCCGTCCCAAGGCTGGCATGAGTACCAGGTATCGGCCGGGTATCGAAATATAGGTCGAGAGGGTTGGCCCTTTGTTGCCGATGCCTTCTTTGATGACTTGCACCAGAACTTCGTCACCGCGTTGAAAAATATCCTGAATTGGCGGTTTGTTTTTCGGCCGAAAGCCGCCGTAATCGAAGTTATTGTTGCGTCTGCGTGGAGCGTTTTGTCGTTCGCGTTTTTCTTGCGCGGCCATTTCGTCCGGATCATAACCCCCCTGCCGGTAGTAGCTGGGCTCTACGTCGCTGATGTGGAGGAAGCCATTGCGGCCTACGCCGAAATCGACGAACGCCGCTTGGATTCCAGGTTCCAGATTGACCACCACGCCTTTGTAGATATTTCCAGCGTAGTTGTCCTGACTGGATCGCTCTGTATAAAGTTCTTCAAGTCGACCGTCTTCAAGAATCGCAATCCGGCATTCTTCGGATTGCGAAGCGTTGATTAGCATTTCTTTTTTCATGATGCATCGTTTCTGATTGTGGGCGCTGAATTGCGTTCAGCCCAATTGAATTTTGGATTAACAAGGAAACAGAATTCCGGGCGGAATCCTCCAGGGCAACGGTTGTGGCGGGCGACTCAAGCCAGTGAGTCGGCCAAGATTCAGGTTGCCGCAGACCGAGAATTCGGTCTAACGCGGAGTGAGGCATCGCTGGGCCCTCAGAGTGGACTGACGACGACGTTCGGCGAACGAAAGCGCTGCCGTAGTCCGTGTCCAGTTCAAGCGATGTTCGAATCTTCATTGCAGCCTTTGGGTCGAACCCGGTTTGCAATTCAAATTCGTCGCGGAGTGCAGTTCAAATATTTCAAAGTGCTGGTCTAAAAACGGGCTTTGCCATGGTTCCTCAAGTTTCAGTTTCTTGCGGAAATCCCGAGGCAATCAAATCGGCTAGAGCCTGCACGGCATCGTTGGCATCGGGGCCAGTGGCCTCGAGCGCGACTTCAGTGCCTTGGGCAGCTCCGAGCGTCAAAATTGAGAGAACGCTTTTGCCGTCGATACGGATATCGTCTTTGACGACTTCGATTCGACTTCGGAATTTGGCAGCCATTTCAGCGAACAAATACGCGGGCCGCATATGCAGGCCTTGCGGATTGGAGATCTTCACCATCGCTGAATGCTTGTTTTCGGACATTGATTCCACGAACGAATTCGGTTGCGGTTGAGTCTTCAGTTGAGCAGTCACGGTTCAAGGTGACTGTTTTTCAATTCTGCCTGAACCGGAACACAAACTCATGTGGTTCCAGATTCCGGCCGATCGGAACAGGCCTAGTGGTCGTCAGCCTCTTCCAGGATTTGTCGGACATCTTCTGCGGTCTTTGACTGTTTCAAAAATCGGCAGAAGGTGTCGTTCTGTAATTGTTTGGAGATATTCTCCAAAGCACGCAAATGGTCGCCCGGACGGTCGGGCGGTGAAATCAACAAGAAAAACAATTGAACCTTCTCGCCATCCAGGCTTTGAAACTCCACACCGCGTTGGCTGATGCCAATCGTTCCCACGGGGTTGGAGACGCTGGGGTGTTTGGTGTGCGGAACGGCGATTCCTCGTCCGATCCCCGTGCTGCCCAATTCCTCGCGTTTCAAAATGGCCTGGATGATGTTCTCCTGCTCTTCTTGCTTCAATTGTCCCGTGGCAGTCAGGTTGACTACAAGTTCCCGAATCACCGACTCTTTGTCGGTAGAGTTCAAGCCAACTTTAATTGCCTCGGTTTTAACAAAGTTACGAAATTTCATTTGTATTCCTCAAAGTTCGTGGGTGGATCAGCATCGCGTTAAAAAACCGGGTTGCTCTAAGTGGTTTCGCGACCCCGATGATGATCCGTCATTTTTTCTTTTTGCCGACGCATTTGGCGTTCGACTTTTTCGATCACACTCTCTACCGCCGCCAAAACATTGATTCCGGTGTCGTGGGCGAAGAAGTCGTCGCAGTGTTCAGCAGAGATCTTGATTTCAACGTGGGGTTCTTCAGGCGTCTGAAGATTGGCAATCACTTGAATGCCAGTCGTCCGTTCGAAAAACCGAGGCAGTTTGGATACTTTGGCTTCAATCAATTCCCGAACGTCATCAGGTATAGAACCATTCTTGGCGACAATTTTTATTTCCACAGAAATCCTCAGCTGGACGGCAAACGAAAACGACCGGAAACAACAGTCCGCCGTTCCCGGAAGGCCTCAATTGTAATGGTTCCGCTGAAAAACGACAAATCCCATTTGGCCCCGAATTAGCCCTCAATTTATCTGTCGTCGATTTAATAAAGGCATTCGCTAACCCCAAACGTTGTGAAGGGTCATAACCGTCACGGTGCTGGTGGGGTTGCGAAATTTCCTTTAACGCAAACGCAATTCAAAGAATCACTTTGACAAATGAAGATAGGGAACTGCCAGTTCGTGGAACTTCTTATTGAATTCGCCAATTTTGGTGTCAAATATTGGCGCAAGTCTTTTCAGCTCAGCGTCAACCAAAACGACAACTTCCTGAAAAACCGCCTCGACTTGGTCCGTCGGTCGGTTGTCACCATGTCCCGCCGTGCTTGCGAGGCTCGCCAAACGATTGTTGAGCTTAATCGGAAAGTTCAGCGGATCTTGCGAGCTGCGATTCTTGGTTTGGTAGAGTGCCTCTTCCACAGCTGTCATTTCACTTAACATTGATTCGGCAAGTTCAACTAATGGTTTGTGCGATTCCTCCTTGCCAAAGTTGGACTTGAACGACTCTAACTGGGCGCGAACCTCGCGAATCCGTTTGATGGCCTTGTGAACCTCTGTCAGCTTGTCGCGAACTTTGACCAGAAACTTGAACTGGGCGATGAGGTCGTCGTCAGTGGTGCTGTTGCGCGGATCACGTTTGAGTTCGATTTCCAATTGTTTGACATCGTTCCCGACCTTCAACTCGACTTTGTATTTTCCCGGAGCGGCCTTGGGACCTTGCGTTCCTGCACCCCACAAGATGAGACCGTCGAAGGTCTCCGCTCCTTCATAACCCAGATCCCAGGCCGCGGTGTTCAGGCCTGACTTAGGCTCGAATTTCACCTGATCTTTTTCTGGTGCCGTCGAAAAATGTTTGACAACCTTGCCGAAAGGGTCGGTGAACGTGAGCGATGCGACGGTGCCTGCCGGCAAAGCCTCCTTCAGCCAATAGGTCACCGCCAATTCTGTTTTCAAGTTCGCACCTGCTGTAGCCGAGGGTGCTCCCGAACCGCCGCCGATTCGATAGGCGGGACGTGACTGAAATAAATGCACCGGGCTCGCAATGACTTCGGGCTTCCATTGGTACAACAGGGAAAGATCATCAATGATCCAGAACGAGCGACCCTGTGTGGCCACAATCAAATCGCCGTCCTTAATCGTCAAATCAGTGATTGGTACGATCGGTAAATTGTTCTGAAATGGCCGCCACTGGGCGCCATCGTCAAATGAGATGTACATGCCGTTTTCCGTGCCCGCGAAGAGCAAACCCGGAAGTGTCGGATCGGCCCGCACGACTCGTGTGAAGTGTTTGCGATCGATGCCTTCAACGATCTTCGTCCAGGTCTTCCCATAGTCGCGCGTCTTGAACAAGTAGGGATGGAAGTCATCAGACTTGTAGCGCGTTGCGGCCACATACAAGCCGCCGGGTTCCGTCGGATGCACTTCGACACTGTTGATCATCGCCCATTCGGGCAACTCGGGCGGAGTCACATTCTCCCACTTGCCGCCGCCGTCTCGAGTCACATGCAACAGGCCATCGTCGCTGCCTGCCCAAATGGTCCGTGGATCGTGTTTCGATTCTGCCGCGGCAAAGATCGTGCAATAGTACTCGACGCCGGTGTTGTCCTTCGTGATTGGGCCGCCAGATGCACCCATCTTGGTCGGATCGTTACGGGTCAGGTCGGGACTGATTTGCTTCCAGGTTTGGCCTTCGTTTTCAGTGACGAAAAGCGCGTTGCCCGCCGCATAGAGTTTTTTTGGATTGGTTGGTGAGAAGAAAATCGGGAAATTCCATTGAAAGCGAAACTTCCAGTCCACTGCGCCATGTCCCATCGGGTTGTCGGGCCAAACAGTCAGGTTTCGCGAATGGCCGGTGCGGTGATCCAGTCGTTCCAAGTAGCCGCTGTACGAACCACCGTAGACGATTTCAGGATTGGTCGGATCGGGAGCCATGTGTCCGCTCTCCCCCCCCGCTGAATTTTCCCAATCGTTTTCACCGATAGCTCCACCTTTGCCGCGATGGCTGATCCGTAAGGTCGAGTTGTCCTGCTGGGCACCGTAAATGCGGTAGGGAAAATGATTGTCAGTAATGACGCGATAGAACTGAGCGGTCGGTTGATTTTGGTAAGTGGAAAAGGATGCTCCGCCGTCGACCGAAACTTGTGCACCACCGTCGTCCGCGACGATCATTCGATTGGGGTCTTCGGGAGCTATCCACAGGTCATGATGGTCGCCATGCGGCGTCCGAATCGATGAAAACTTCTCGCCACCATCTCGCGAACGCCAGAATTCGACGTTGACCACATAGACTTCGTTGACGTCCTTCGGTCCCGCGTACACTCGGGAGTAGTACCAGGCCCGCTGTCGTAAATTGCGGTCTTCGTTGATTTTTTTCCAGTTCGCACCGGCGTCATCGCTACGGAACAAGCCACCATCTTCGGCTTCGACGATTGCCCAAACGCGATTGGAATCGACAGGCGACACGGCGACACCGATAATGCCGACCGTTCCTTGCGGCAGGCCTCCGGCGCGGGTGATCTCCGCCCAAGTGTTCCCGCCATCCGTGCTTTTCCACAAGCCGGAACCCGGTCCACCACTTTCCAGAGAATAGGGAGTCCGCAGCACGCGCCACGTCGAGGCGTACAAGACATTCGAGTTTTTGGGGTCAACAATCAAGTCCACTGCGCCGACTTCGTCGTTCACGAACAGAACCTTTTCCCAAGTCTTCCCGCCATCGTTTGTCCGAAAGATCCCCCGTTCGGGATTTGGTCCATATAAATGTCCGAGTGCCGCAACATAGACGCGATTGGGATCCTTGGGGTCGATGCGGATGCGGGTAATGTGCCGCGAGTCTTCCAGCCCGCAAGTCGTCCATGTCTTGCCGCCATCAACTGATTTGTGCATGCCCTCGCCGCTGGAGACATTGCCACGCACGGTCACTTCACCGCCGCCGACGTAAAGCACGTTGTGATCTGAAGGTGCCACAGCAACAGCGCCAATCGACCCCCCAAAAAATCCATCAGTAATATTCTTCCAGGTCGTTCCGCTGTCTTCCGTTTTCCAAACACCTCCGCCGCAAGCACCCATGAAGTAAACACTGGGTTTGCCCGCGATGCCTTCAACCGCTCCCGATCGCCCGCCGCGAAAGGGGCCGATAGAACGATATTGGATCGCCTTTAGATAGGCGTCGTCTGGCCCGTTTACCGACTGTGCCGCCGCGACGCCGACAATGCTGACAAACCAAACAGCCAATACCAAAGTCACAACTCTACGCATGAAATTATTCCCGTCAGGTAAAATGCCGTTAGGCCAAGGCCACTAAGAATGTAACCTCAATTGTACTTGAAGCCCCGGCAGCTTTCAAAAATGCCTGGCAGTCGTACGATTGGCGTTGGGGAAGCCTGGCCAAAAACAAAGTCCAAACACCGAAGCTTCAGCGAAACTGGCGTTGGCAACACCGGCGAAATGACGCTCATTCGTTTCGGATTGAGATTTTTGTATCCGTCGGGATAAACCTGATTTTGGTTTTCGGAGTATTGAACCAAGACGCTAATTGTCATGACGCGAAACGGGGTGACGTCTTAGGCGCTTTCAGCTACGAATTCACGCTCAAAAAACCATTGGAAAAAAAGCACCCGTGAGCCGCCTGTTATCTTCAGTTTCGCTCCACAAGGCGTTCATTTGCCGACTGAGAGAACGAATCCAGAAAATCTCTCCCTTTCCCCCTTTTCCCAAAGCCATGGTTTTATTTCGCTCACGCGGCAAGTATTCTAAGAGCCGTCGAATTGGCAGGACGTAAAGCTAGGGGGCTGCGTCTATTGCCTTAATTTTCAATCGATCCTCTATGAAAGTGATGCTCGATGACTAAACGTATTCAACCAACGCGTCGCGAGTTCGTAAAAGCGACCGGGGCCGCGCTCGCGGTACCCTACATTCTGACTTCTACGGCTCTGGGAAATTCCCACCGCCCTCCGGCGAGTGATCGCATCGTGATGGGGGGTATCGGCATCGGTAACATGGGCTCGGGAGACATGGGAGCTTTCATGGGACGCGGCGATGTGCAGTACGTGGCTGTCAGCGATGTGCGAACCGGCGTGCGCGACGCCGCCAAGGGTCGGGTCGACGAGCGTTACCAAAACAAGGACTGCAAAGCCTACAACGACTTCCGGGAGTTGCTCGCGCGAACCGACATCGACGCTGTGCATGTTGCGACTCCCGATCACTGGCACGCGATCATGGTGATCGAAGCTTGCCGTCACGGCAAAGACGTCTACTGCCAAAAGCCCGAGGCTCGCACGCTGCGCGAAGGGCCGTTGATGATCGACGTGGCTCGGCGCTACGCTCGCGTTGTCTCCGGCGGCAGCCAACGTGTCCTCGAAGATTATCGGGGCATCGTTGATCAATGCTGGAGCGGCTCGCTCGGCCCGATCAAGTCGATCAACGTCTCGGTCGGTCCGCTGTCGCAGCCTTGTTACCTGCCGGCTGAACCCGTGCCTGCCGACATCGATTGGGAATTGTGGCTCGGCCCAGCCGTTTGGGCCCCGTACAACAAGGCTCGTTGCGATGGAAACTTTTCCACCGGCGGCGGAAGCTGGCGATCGTACATCGATTACTCGGGCGGCGGCATGACTGACTGGGGTGCGCATCACTTCGGCGGTGCGACCTTTGCAGTCGATTGCAGGGATCAGCAACCGGTCGAAGTCACCTATTACAAGGAACCGGAAGGAACGTATCTCTCTTACAAATACGCTAGTGGCTTGACCATCTTCCACAATCGACCGAACACCGAAAACCTCAAAGTCGAAGGGACGCCGGGCGAACAACGCGAGGCCAAACCGGTGCCGACCTACAAGGGCGATGGAGGCATCTACGGCGACTTCATTCATTGCGTGAAGACTCGCGAGAAACCGTTCCGCGATATCGAATACGCGGTCAACACCGTGACGCTCAGCCACCTGGGCATCATCGCCTATCAACTGCAGCGGTCGCTCAAATGGGATCCAGCCAAGCAGGAATTTGTCGGCGACGAAGAAGCCAATCGATTGCGCGATCGGGCTCGACGCGAGCCGTGGCAACTTTAGTCGTCAGCGTTTCACAAGTCCGCAACGCCTTTATTCCAAATCAAATTTACCTTTGAGATAGAAATGAACATAACCATGATTGATCAAGCACTCGAAGCCTTGAAGACGTTTGATTGGGGCGGTGACCGATCCGTTTTGAATCCGATCGATGAAGCGGTGGTGGCTACCCATAGCGACGCAGCGGCCCGCGCGGAACTCGAGAAAAAATTGATTGCCGCTTTGGAGGGAACCCTGACTCGCGCCGGCAAGGATTTTGTCTGCCGCATCCTGATGGCGATTGGGACCGCAGCGTCGGTTCCGGCCCTCAGCAAATTGTTAGCTCAGCCCGACGATGCACACTTGGCTCGTTTTGCCTTGGAACGGATTCCCGGAGCCGAAGCCCGCAAGGCTTTGTTGGATTCGCTGACAAAATCGCAGGGTCCGCAATTATTGGGAGTCATCAGCTCGCTCGGGTCGCGCCTCGAATCTGATTCGATCGCCGCGCTGGCCGGATTGCTGACAAGCGCCGACGAAAAAGTCAGCGTTGCGGCCGCTGCCGCGCTGGGGGCAATTCGCAACTCGGAAGCGGCCAAGGCACTTGGCGGGGCAAAACCCGCGAGCGACTCCGCAAAGTTGGCGGTGATCGACGCGCGACTCGCGTGTGCCGAAGGATTGTTGGCTCACGGCAAAGCGGCCGAGGCGCTGCCGATCTACAAATCTTTGGTCGGCGATGATGTGCCAAAGCATGTGAAGCTCGGAGCGACTCGCGGTATATTGGCTTGTGCCGGCAAGAAATAGGTCGCATTCGTTTCAGGAGTTTTTCGTCGTGAATCGATTTCGCACGCTGTGTTTGGTTGTCATATTGTCGCTAGGCTTGAGCACATTTCCGTCCGCGCTAATTCACGCCCAAGAGAACGCAGAATTATTGGGGCTCGTCGTAGGACTGCTCAACGACGATGACAAGGAAATGCGGGCAGTCGGTTTGGAGCAAATTCGCACGGAGTTGAAAGGCGAAGCGGCAACACAGCAACTGTTGGCGTTGCTGCCGAAACTGAAGCCTGGCGCACAAGCTGCCTTGATCGTGGCCCTAGCCGATCGTGGCGACGTCTCGGCCCGGCCGGCGCTGATTGAAATCGTGACCGACAAGTCGCGCGACGCGGCGGTCCAGGCAGCGGCGGTGCAAGCCATGGGAGCCTTGGGCAGTGAAGCGGACTTGCCAATGCTCGTCGGGCTCCTTTCCAGTTCTGTCCCTGAACTTAAGGCCGCCGCGCGAGATAGCCTTGTGCAACTGCGCGGTCGCGAAACATTACAGGCAATGTCGACCGCGATTGCGTCGGGGCCTCCCCCGGTTCGAATCGCGTTGATGGAGATTTTGGTTGAACGCCGCGCTATTGAAGCGAGTCCCAATCTTTTGATCGCAGCGGTCGGCAGCGACTCGGCGGTGCGGGCTGCCGCGATGAAGGCTCTCGGGCAGATCGGCACTCCCGAACAATTGCCTGGCATGGTCGCCGGAGTCTTGAAAGCCGAGTCGGGCAAGGAGCGCGAGGCGGCCGAAAAAGCCATCATGTTCGTTTGCCAACGGATTGAAAAAGCAAACGATCGCCCGGTACCGCTCCTCGCCGCAATCGAAAATCGTGCACCCGCCGAACAATTGCTCCTCCTTTCGACGCTGGGTCGTGTCGGCGGAGCCGGCGCTCTTGCAGTGATTGAGGGCAAAATTTCCAGCGCGAATGCAAAAGAACACGAGTCGGGTATTCGCGCATTGTGCAACTGGCCGGACGCTACGATCGCCAATCGATTGCTCGAACTCATCAAGTCGGAATCGCGGCCCGAACTCGGCGCGATACTCTTGAGCGCGCTGATCCGCATTGCTCCCTTGCCCGACAGTCGAACGTCCGAGGCACGCTTGGAACTTTTGCAAACGGCGATGAAGTTGTGCACGAAAGACAGCGAACGGATTCTGGTGCTGAAGCGTGCCCCGGCGATTCGCTCGGTCGATACGTTGCGGTGGGTGCTGACGTTTTTTGACCAGCCCGCGTTGGCGGTACAAGCCCACGAGGCCGTCGTCGAGTTGGCTCATCACCGCAACTTGCGCGAGCCCAACAAAGACGAATTCGCTGCCGCCCTCGATAAAGTTCTCGCCGCGACTAAAATCGAAGTCATCCGCGACCGCGCCCAGCGTTACAAAAACGGTCAAACCTGGGACCGCAAAAGCGTTGGTGAATGATTACCGTTTGGCCAGCGTCGTTTTCTCGTACGTTTTGACTGCGGCGAGCCAAGAGGAACCAACCGGTACTCCGGCAGTTTCGCAGTAGTAATCCCAAACCGCGCCGAGGGGCATGGATTTGAGTTCTTCCAGCAGCACCAAACGGGAGGTAAAGTCGCCCGCTTTCTCCACTTCCCGCAGTCGAGCCGTGGGCTCGAGCAAGGCAAACAAGAGTGCTTTCAGCACGCTCCGCATGCCAATGACCCAAGCGGCGATGCGATTAATGCTGGCGTCGAAATAGTCGAGTCCAATGTGCGTGCGATCCAGGAAGTCGCCGCGCACCAGTTCCGACGCGATGGCTTGTAACTCGTCAATATAAGTGACGACGTGGTCGCTATCCCACCGCACCCCGCGGCTGACGTGCAGCAAGAGTCGCGGGACAAATTGCAAGACCGTGCTGATCTTGTCGGCGATCGATTCGGTCGGGTGGAAATGTCCGGTGTCCAGACAAAGGACTTTTTGGCGGGTGATCGCATATCCCAAATAAAACTCATGACTGCCGCTGGTGTAACTCTCGCTCCCGATTCCAAACAACTTCGACTCGACTGCATCCAAATGATGTTCTGCGGGTAGTGACTCATGAAAAATCTGGTCAAGTGAATCGGCCAGTCGTTCGCGCGGGCCTTTGCGATCGATGGGAGTATCTTTGAAGCCGTCCGGAATCCAAAAATTGGTAACGCATGGGGATTGCAATTCCGCTCCCATCGCGGCACCGATCTTGCGACAACGAATTCCGTGCTCGATCCAAAATTTGCGAGTGGGCAAATCGGTGTGACTAAGTGTAAAGCCATCGTTGGCTTTTGGATGCGAAAAATAAGTCGGGTTGAAATCGAGCCCCAACCGTTGGGCCTTGGCCCAGGAAATCCAATTGCCAAAATGCTCTGTGCCGATTTCGTCGCGCTCGACACTTTTCCCACCGAACTCGCCGTACATTGCGTGCAAGTTCAGTCGATGTTGTCCGGGAACAAGCGAGTAGACCAGCTCAAGATCTTGTCGCAACTCATCCGCCGAGCGGGCCTTGCCGGGAAAGTTCCCGGTCACCGCCAGTCCGCCACCCAGCGTTTGTCCCGCATTCTCAAATCCACCGACATCGTCGCCTTGCCAACATTGGACCGAAAGCGAAACGTTTTGCAGACGCCGTAGAGCCTCGTCGACGTCGACGCCTAAATCGGCATACCGTTGCTGCGCCAGGCGAAACGCAGCCTCGACGTTTTTCGAATGGGGTGTGTTCATTTCATTTCGCAAAAAAGAATTAGCAAACATCTGCGCGAGACCAATACATCATCGTCTTTTCCGTGTCGGTTGGAATCCGGGCTTATCGAAAGCTCGACCGTAGGAGGGCAATATTCGTTTGATTCGACAGCGACGGGAGACGTTCATGGTTTGCCCCGCGCCGCAAGCCCCAAAGCACGAGAATAGCTGCCCCGATCATTTTCAAAGCCACGCTCGAAAAGCCAAAGGTAACAAGGGACTCCTGCCAGGGTGCAGCCGAACGACCAGGTGCGATGATCGGACTCAATGCACCCGTTCCAAAAACTGCGGCGAGGGTTGTGGCCTTCCAATTTGCATACGATTCTAAAACGGCGATTTGATTGAGTACAAAGCAACAAATGCAAACGCAATCACTAGTTGTACCGTGTTTCCTGACACGATAATAATATTCACAGGGGTAGACTTGCGATATTAACGTCATGGAGACTGGGTTTCAGAGGTCAAGAATAAGAGTCGCACATACGTTCTTCAATTTTCGATCACCGATGCAAGAGACACTATTGCAATCTCAATCGCAGCACGGTCTACCGTCGCCACAACGGAAGTTGTTTCAATTCAACCTTCGTTTTTTGCTGGTGCTGACGGTAGTAATCGGCACAGGATTGGCGTGGGTCGCATCCGAGCGGCAAAAAACGCAAGGATTCAAACGGATTTCGATGCCCTTGTTAATTTGGGGTGCACTATTGGCAATAACGAAACCAAATTCAACGGCCCCAATTGGTTAGGGCGTCTATTGGGAATATCCGAGTTTCCAAGTCCAAATTTTGTAAGCCATAATGGCGTAAACCTAACAGATTCCTCAACGAAGCATTTCCGCAGTCTATCGCATCTCGAATTTCTTGACCTCAGTGGCACGGAGGTTACGGACGCTGGCGTGAAAAACCTCAGCGGACTAAAGCAACTCATATCACTTGACCTCAGCGGCACGGCAGTTACGGACGCTGGTTTGAAGCATCTCAGTGGATTAACGAATCTAAGAGACCTAAACCTCTATCGCGCATCAAATATCGACGTCGGGTTTAAGTACCTCACGGCGTGTACGAAGTTGGAAAATTTGAACCTCCGCCGTACAGGGATTTCGGATACCGGTTTGGCGTATCTCACGGGTTTGACTCAGCTTTGCGCTCTTGACCTCAAAAGCACAGCAATTACGGACGTCGGAACTAAGCACCTCAAAGAACTAATCGCGCTTAAACACCTCGATCTCAATAGCACAGAAATCACGGACGCTGGGTTATCGAATCTCAAGGGCTTAATGAAACTTAGAAGATTGGACCTGCTTAATACGAAGATCACGGACGCTGGCGCCGCGAACATAAAAAAGGCGCTTCCGAATTGCATCGTTTTGAACACCCCCAACCGCGCCCGGTGAGTTCCAGCGTGTGCATTCCGTCAATGGTTTTCGGCCAAGGCAAAGAATCAGTCAGCCAAATTTCTAAGTAACCTATTGATTCAAACGCCCCGGTGGGAACGAAAGGTGCCCCCACCCTCAAGCGGCCTTTTTGAGAGACATTACAGTTTCAGACGGGAACCACGGATAGCTCGCCTTCATAGTCGCAACGTTATCGGCCACTTTCAAAACAAATCAGATTCCATTCCGCGCCAGCCTTGTTCTTAGTCGCTCAAGCAAATCGCCGACTTCGAGTTCTTTGGCGTGATGACCAAGATAGTTCCAATCCAGTGTTTGTCTGTGCAGCCTGGACAAACGAAAAAGATCCTCCCATTGCCGTTCGGAAGTTTCATCGCCCAATCGATACCATTTAAGTTTGGCCAACATGATGTCTTCGACAGTGGCTAACGGCACGTTTACGCCACCAAGTTTAGACCCGAGGTGCTCGATGGTCGCCCGGCCAAACGCCGTTTTGTCGAAATCGCGTTGTTGATTAACGAAAACATCAATCTTGAAACTGGTCGCCAAGTGAATCAGGTTAAAAGAAGCCTTGCGTATGATTGCGTCCCGTATCGCTGGCTCACTCGCGTAATATTCGCCACTCAGCCGCTCAAGCAAAGGTTTGACATGATCGTCGAACAAATCGGCAACGAGATCGACATCCATCGTACTCCTCATCGCTCCACGAAAAGAACTGGCGACACTTCCTCCAACGAAGTAACGGATTTCAAGTTGACTGAATGCCCTGTCGATTGGGCTAAGGGCAAGAACCAAATCGTCGTCAAACACTTTGACGCTCCGCCAAAAACTGACGAACTTCTTTCGCGAGTTCGGCACCATAATTCAGTTCGATAAACGCCAAGCCGACTTCTTGATCAGTGAAATCTGGATGCTGTTTTCTGATAGCGTCCTTGCACTCGCGAATCAGACGGGTCGTCATTTGAATCGTCTTCAGCCCGCATTCCTCAGGCGGCATGTTGCGAATCAGTTGCAGCAACACTTCTTCGGCGTCTTGTGAGGTGTCGTTCGTCTTTGCAGAAGTCATGGTCGATTCGTTCCGGCTTAATAAACTTAACAGTACGATTCCAGTACGATTCTACTCGCCCCAGCCGGTGCCTATCCGAAGTTAGCTAAGGCAAGGAGCAAATCAGCCCCCAGCAAGAACACCGCACTCCACAAGAAAAATCGCAAGCAGTTGAATTCGAACATGAGACTACCCTTTGGATTTGGCGACCGATTGATTGCAATAGCGATGTTACTTCAAATCGCGAGTTCGCACACTGCGGGGCACAAATTGGCGATAGACTCGGCGAAACGAATCCAATCGCGGATGGCAGGATTAAAAATTGTGCGCGGCGAGTTTGCGATTCAACTGCAGGATTAGGAAGTCGGGGTCGACGATCACTTGTCCGGGGTTGAACGGGCAGACGATTTCAAAAGGCTTCGTTTCGCCGGCCCCGAGCGTGACTGTGGTTCGAGCGTTTTTGTAATCGGGATTTGATTCGTTTTCGATCCAACGGTCATTGGTCGACGCACAAATTTCAAGTTGTGTTGTGCCTGTGCCAACGTTTTTCACCGTGCCTTTGACGATCCATTTTTCACCGTCGGCGACCTTCTCGACATTTCCGAATTTATATTCGGGCACGACCTTGTCGAAAATCCATTGATTCACAAAAGCGTCGAACGATTCCTGGTTTTTGGCGAATGGACGCATGTGGGATACAAAATCCTGGATGACTGGATAATCGTCGGTTTTCTTGCTGTATTTGGCAACGAAGCTTTGGAGGCCCAACAGGCAATCATCGCGCCCCATTTCATTGAGTAACATCCAGAACACCCAGCCGCCGCGATCATACGTGACTGTTGTGTCGCCGTCCTTACTGCCGTCGATTTCGGGCATCGGTCGTTCGCTGTCAGGGCTGCGTCTATCGTTGTATTGCTTTTCAATTGTTTCAAAGAATGAAATCCGCCCTCGTAGACCCTTGATTTGCTCAAAGAGAAGGCCGGTCGAAAAATGGGCCATGCCTTCGCTCAAGATATTTCCGCCCGGTCCTTTTCCGGGAACCAAAATATTTCCCCACCACTGATGAGCTGCCTCATGAGCGGCGACCATGAAGGCCACATCGGCCCCCGGCTTTTCTTTTGTCAAAAAGCCGATGGATTCCGAAAACGTAATGTTGGTTGCGAACCCCTGGGCGTAAGACGCCATCGAGGGGAACTCACTGAGTTTGAGTTCCTTCCACGGATAGGGGGCGAACCAGCGCGAATAGTAAATCCGCGCGGCGTCCAAAGCCTGACTGATCTCTTCAATGTTATACGGGTGTTTGTCGCTGTAATAAATTTCGGCTTGGTCGGTCTTGTGTACCTTCCATTTGCCCCCAACGACATTGAAGAAGGAGACCGGGCTGTCGGATTCCCACACAACCGTTCGCAGGCCATTGTTTTCGGATTCACTCTGTTTGACACCTACGCCATTGAAAGTAAATTCGGTGGGACCAGTAATCGTCGTTCGCACATGGAAGTGATCGCCGTTTCCCGCGAACGGTTTCAGTTGTTCCTCAAAGAAGTCCTTGGCGTAGATCTTGGGTTCCGGTTCCTTGTTTGGCTCAAAGCCAACACCTTCAGCAAAACCTGGCGTCGGGAAAAAGGCTGAACTGAAACTCGTCAGGACAACGCCGGACGGCAAAATGAACTCATTGGCACCGCCACCATTTTTACTGGACCCGTCGGGGTATTTGCCATTGAATGAGTAGCGCAGCAACGTTGACTCGCCGGGCTCCAGCGGCGACGGCAACTCAAAGACGCACAGCCCCGACCGATCCTCTGGTACATATGTGGGCAATTCCTCTGCTGCCGGGATTTTCTCGCTGCTGGACGTTTTCGTCCCGTCGAATTTCCAGCTCACGTTCTTCCAATGCGCTCCGCGCGTCAACGCAAATCGATCGATCTTTTTTTTCGAATCGTTGGTGAGCCGCAGTAGGCCATTGACGTTGAGCGATTGTTCCGCAGGCTGCAGCGTCATCTGTACGTCGACGGCGTCCACCGAAAGCGGTTCGACACCTTTCCAAGTTTCTACGTTTTGACGCCAGTAGTCTGTTTCTTTGTTCAAGTTGGCACGGCCCTGAAAGCCGTGACGGACGTTTTGCCATAGGACAACGCCCACGATTAAAGGCAACACAACAAAAGCTGCCGAACGCAACGCGACACCGGCCATTCGCCAAAAGGATAAACGTGTGGCGATTTGAACCGCATCACCGCCACGCCGCCAAAAGAACATCGTCGCTGCAAAAAACAACAAAACCGTCAGTCCCAGCACAAACACGCGATTCAAGATCAACGACGTGCGATCCATTTCGAGCACGCTAATGTCGGACCAGCGAATGACATTTCCAGCATTCCAATTCCAAAGCCAGGTCATCTTGCCGGACAATTGCAGGTACAGTGTTCCGACGAGAGCAATCCCAGCGATGGCATAGGCGGTGTAGCGATTGCGAGTCGAAACCAATGCAAACGTGACGAAGGCCGACCAGAATAAATACGTTGGCATGAGGACCAAGCCCCACAACAAAAGAAATGGTCGCAGTTCGAAAGGAGTTTTGCCTTGGATCAAAAGGACAACCCAACAGGCAACAAAGGTGGCCGCCATGATCGCGACACCAATCGCCACATTTGCCAATGATTTTCCCAGTAATATCGAAAAGCTGGAGACTTGGGTCGAGTACAAAATGGGTGCCAATCGTCGGGTGCGCTCGCGCAATTGCGACTCCACCGTGTGAAACATCATTAGCAGGCATCCCAATAAGGACAAAATAGCCATTTCGAGCGTTGCCAAAGTACCTGCGGTATGAAGCAATGGTGTATTGAAGGCGCCTTCGTTGAAGAAGGCGCTCCCAATCGCTTGAATCAAGATCAGCGGTACGAAGATGTACAAACTTGGCGAACTTCTCAGTTCCCGCAGTTCGTACCAACCAATATTGAGAACATCGCGCCACCAGACCTTGCGTTGCTGAGTCATGCCCAGGGAACTAAGACCCGTTTGCAGGGCCAAACTGGCTTGCGCCATGCGTTCTTGGTGGCCTAATGAAACCTCATTGATGGCAGAAAGCGGTCCGTGTTTAGCCCCTGTCAACTGCCGCCGAAACAAGGGGATCGTTACGGCGAGAATAACAATCCCCAGACCAGCCATGACCAAGCGGCTCAGGAAGAATCCAGTTTCCATTGTCATCGCCTGAGTGTTGTAAAACTCCACCCCGCGATCGACCTTGAAATAAACCTCATTCAGCCAGCGACTTCCAAACGGGTCTATACAATTTAAGACGTGATTCATTTGCGGACTGAGCCAGAGGGGCGACCATTCGTTCAGGAAGAAACCGCACACCACCAACAACGCCAACGGAAACACAAATACTAATACCGATTTGCGGGTCAAAGTCCCTAGCGAAAACGAAATCGCCGCGATTAGCAAAAGCGCTGGCAACACCAGCTTTAACAAGGGATTCCAATAGTTGCCCCACACGAACGGAGCAAAATATTCCTTTCTTTCGGGAAACAAAGTGACGCTGCAAAAGCTCGCCGAGAGCAACGTGATCGCCAACAGCGCAAAGAGCACAATGAAGGTACAGCCGAGAAACTTGCCGCAGAGGTATTCGAGCAGCCGTAACCGCGAACTGTGCAGGATGGGCATGATGCCGGAATCAAAATCGTGCATTACCGCCATGCCGAACAAGACCGAAACGAAAAATCCATGCACGATCATTGTCATCGCACTGGCCAGGCGGGCGTTTTCAAATTCGCTGTTGACGAAGGCCTTCGAGCCCCCGATCGCCGAGTCGCCGCTGGTTGAAATTTTGACATTCCCCGAGGCGATGCCGAAATACGCCAGGCAAACCAAGACGATCCAGACCCAAATCATCGGCCGACGCAGGTACGTGAAGAAATCCTGACGGGCGATCAACCAAATTCTACGAATCATCAGGCACCAAAAAAGAGAATAGATCACTTTGAGCTTAAGACGCGCTCAATATTGAACGCCGACCCTGTTAAGCCACCGCCGCCCTGCTAAGCCACCGCCGCGCGTTGCACTTTCCCAGCATGCATTTTCAAAAGGTAAGCGTCTTCCAGCGATGCACTAACGGGGGCAAATCCCGGGGGCACGTCGGAACCGCCCGCTGCCTGGATGCGCACCCGATTTCGGCCTTCGACCAAAATTGCGCGGGCAACTTTATGCCGGGACTGGAAGGCCACCATTTGTTGGTTGTCGACGTCCCCTTCGTATAGTGTTCCCTCGATTTCGGCTTTGGCAGCTGATGGCGAGGTGTCGGCAATGATCCGCCCGTCGCGAATTACTGCGAAGCGCGAACAGAGATTGGCAACGTCTTCCACGATATGCGTCGAGAGGATCACGATCCGCTCGGCCGCCAGCTCCGACAGCAGTCGGTAAAACCTAAGCCGTTCTTCTGGGTCGAGCCCAGCGGTTGGCTCATCGACGATGATCAGGCGCGGGTCGCCGGCGATGGCTTGCGCAATTCCAAGACGTTGCTTCATTCCACCCGAATAGGCTTTCACTTTGCGTTTGGCCGCAAAGGCCAGATTAACTTTTTCCAAAAGCTCGTTGGTCAATTGGTTGAGACCGCGTGGAGCCGAAACACCCTTTAGCTTGAGCAAGTATTTCAGCATCGCCTGCCCAGTCAAGTTGTCGTAAAACCCAAACTCTTGTGGCAGGTAGCCCAGTCGTTCCCAAAGCTGACGTGGGTTCTTCAAGATGTCGATTCCGTCCAGAGTCGCGCGGCCTGCCGTCGGCTCAAGCAGTCCGGCCAGGATGTTCATGAATGTCGACTTGCCTGCTCCATTGGGTCCTAACAATCCGAACATCCCCGTCCCAATTTCAACGGAAACTCCCCGCAATGCAGCTACTGGCCCCGGATACACCTTTGCCAATTCTTCCACACAAATCATGTTTGTTATCTCGAATAGTTTTTATCGCGGTTTCAAACGCTTACTTCGGTTGACCCGCCTTGGTTTTACCAAAATCGGTTGCAAAGTGACGGCGGGTGTATTGGCAGCAGGCAATTCTCCCAGTGACCAATTGCACGAAACCGCTATATGTGTCGCTCACTAGAAGGAAATTGGACCCTGTTTTGACATCAACGGCACGAGGTGTTTTTCGGCGCGTCCAGGGTCCGAAGTTGTGGGTTGGCGTCACCGCGCATCCGTAAGCATCGAGCGGGTTCGCGCTGTACGAGCGTGCGAATCGTTTTATTTTTACGGCAAAAGTTTAGACGACTGCCAGAAAACCTTCCGAAGTTCGATTCAAACCCGCTCTTTTGCCGTTTTTTGTGCTATTATCCAAGTAGCCAACTTCCACTTGGTTCGGCGCGTCATGGCTCTTCCCAGTTCTCAGTTTGCCCGTGTCAACTTTAACTTTAAGAATCATCGACGGCGCCGATCGCGGCAAGGTACTGAGCGATCTCCCCACCCCCGTTTCCATTGGGCGGGAAACGGGCAATTCCATTCAGCTTAACGATGACCGTGTCAGTCGTTTTCACCTGAAAATCCATCAGGACAAAGACGATTTTGTTTTGACTGATTTGGAAAGTACCAATGGCACGTTGGTGAATGGCGAAGAAAGCCATCTGCGGATCATTCGCTACGGAGATTTGATTCGCGTCGGTCGGAGCACCTTGCTCGTCGGTACCCGCGAACAAATCAACAAACGTCTGGGCAAGGTCAATGCCGACCTGGAAAAGCAACTCGTTAGCACCTCGCCAAAGGATAGTTCGGCCGGACAGCCTTGGATTTCCGATCCGAATTATCAACTAAAGCTCATGGAGGGCACGCCGCCCGCAATTCCTTCGCGTCTTTCGCCGGGACAAATGGCCCAGTTCATCGAGGTGATTGAGTTTCTGCATTTGAACTTGCGGCGGTTGATTTCGGAAATGGTCCCGCGCGAACAAGGTCAGCCATTGGAGATGAGTGCCGCACAATGGCAACTCCTCTTGGATCTCCAATCGCGAATGGCGGAATATATCCGCAAGACCGGCCGGTAACGCCAAAGTCGGAATTGCTAGTAGTAGCTCGCTTAGCCTGTTACCAAGAACCAGGATTCAGAAAATTAAGTCCAGATGGAACAACCTCTTCTCCTGTTAGTTGAATGGGCCAGCAGTGGCGGATGTTGGGTCGATCATTCAGCGTTTAGCGAAGACAACGTTTTCCTGCATCATGGGCGCGCGATGTTGCGGGCGTTTGCTGACGACCTGTCGGCGGCCGGGTATCCAACGACGATCATGGTCGATGTGCGCGAGAGAGAGCCTCAGTTTTCCGCAATGGCACGGCCAATACCGATCGACGATGCCGCACGATTTTGGACAGTTTTGCAAGAAGAAGCTGACAGGGCCGACCTGATTTTGTTGATCGCACCCGAGGAATGCGGTTGGCTGCTGCGTTGCCATGCAGCGTTGCCGGGATGCGAAGCCAAGTTTCTTTCGCCGAGCGGCGATTTTCTGCAAATGGCTTGCAGCAAGCACGCGACGAGCGAGTGGTTGAGGGAGCAGGGCGTACAGAGACTCGAGGGGCAGCTATTCAACGCGGCGACTTCCCGCTGGCCGCCCGAAGTATCAGTACCCGCGATCATCAAGCCCGACGATGGTGCCGGGGGTACTCGCAAGATCATTGACGATTGGAACTCCGCTCGGCCGCCAACTCATGGCCTGTGGCGCATCGAATCGTTGATCGAGGGCACCGCAGTAAGTATGGCGGCCATTTGCGGTGCTGGCGACCCGGTTTGGCTGGAGCCGTTACAACAAGTCTTTCAGCCGCCAGCCGATGGAATTTATGTCGGCGGTGAATATCCGTTGCCGAAACCATTGCAACAGCGGGCTCGTCAGTTGGCTGCCAGCGGCCTGTCGGCAATGGGACCAGCCCGAGGGTATGTGGGACTCGATCTTGTGCTGCACAAATTCGATTGTCAGCGTGATGCCATCGTCGATGTGAATCCCCGGCTAACCTGTTCGTATCTGGGTCTGCGACAAATTTATTCGACGAATCTGGCAGAGGCTCTCGTGCAAAATCACGGCGGCGAACCGGTTCACTTGCACCTGCGGCAGAAACCTGTTTCGTTTCGCTTGTGACGCCTGTTGTAAATTCAATTTGCGGTTAAACTCGGAGACAACAAATTTCGGGTTGGCGATTTCCACACATCCTTGCGTTGCCTTCGGGAGTCGAGCAGTGTTAAGCGAGTTTGCATCCTTCAAGAGTCAACTGGAACGGCCGCTGAATGTGAAACTGGCCGAGTTTCAACGGAACGATCGGCTGAAGCACTTGATTTTTGCCGCTCAGTTGACTCCCAGCCTGTTGGGCAAGCTGCATGAGATGGCCGACATGATCCGGCACATGTCGCGGACACGCGAGGGCAACATGCAACTGAAGAACTTGTTGGCCCATCGCCGCGCGATGTTATATTTCACGCAGCCTTCGACCCGGACGTTTTTGTCATTCATGGCCGCTTGCCAGATCCTGGGAATCACTTGCAACGAAGTCCGCGATCCGAAGACTTCGTCGGAATCAAAACGTGAATCCAAGCTCGACTCGATCCGCATGTTCAGCAGTTACTTCGATGTGATCATCATGCGGACTCTGATCGCCGAGTATTCCGAGGTCTGTGCCTACCTGATGAACCAGCTGGAAGCGCAGGAAATGCGTTCGGTGCCGATCATCAACGCTGGTGCCGGAGCCGATGAGCATCCGACGCAGGCCCTGCTCGACATGTATACGATCTTGCGAACCTTTACGGCCGATTACAGTCGCGAGTCCAAGCAATCGCGATTCATCGAGTTGCAAGGAATCTATCCGGATTTGGTGCCCGGTCCATCGCGCAAGACCTATTTGTTCTGCGGCGATATGGGACGCGGTCGCACAGCCCGTTCGCTCGCGACAGTTTTGGCGCAGTACGAGCGGGTACGCATGTTTTTCGTGTCTCCCGATCATCCGGCGCTGACCATGGAAAAGGCGCTCATTCAGAAGTTGCGAGACAAGGGGGTCGAGGTCCACGAGTTCTTCTCATTGGATGCAGTACACGAAGGCAAGCCGTTGCTCGCGCAGACGGATTGCCTCTACATGACGCGAATCCAGCGGGAACACAATTCGGAAGAGGTCGAACAAGAACTCTCGAAAATGGACTTGTCCTCCTTTCGCTTGACACCGGAACGGGCCGCGGTGCTGAAGAGCTACGCGCCAATTTTGCATCCGTTTCCACGTGACTCGGTGATCGGCGAGATTCCGACTGAGATCGACGCCGACCCGCGTTCGATGTATTTTCGACAGGCCCGCAACGGCATGTGGATACGCGCCGCACTCCTTGTTCATCTTTTCGACGCGTCAGAAGAACTCATGCGTTTGTACGCCAGATTCAAAGGCTAAGGCAATAGGCCGCGTCAAGTTTAGCCATCGCGATCACTGCGTTTGACCCGCACTCTGTCACTAACCTGTCCCATTTTTTTCGCCATGACATCGATTTCTTCGGTCATTGCGTAATGTCCGCATTCGCTGCTCAAAATGCAATTGACATCTGTCGCCGAAATCCTAGCGGGTCACTTGCTGTTACGTCAGAATTAGTCGTCATTGAGACTGTGGAAAAAGAGCAATCGGCTCGCGGGCGAGTGATTGGTCGGAGATCTGGCTATGACACCTTTCGCTTTTCCGAGGCAGGCCAAAAATAGAATGTTCCATTTGTTTGGTTCCATTTGTTTGGTTTTCTGTTCAGTTTTGTTTTGTTTCCGTTGGGAGAGGAGTCATGGTCGGCGAAAACGATCGCTCGCTTGGCGTGGAAAACACTCTCCTTCTCCGTGGGCGACCAAAACAGAAAAACATTGGTTTCCTACCACCTTTTGTTAACGCTACCTTTTGTCTGCGCGATGTACTTTCGCCAAGCCCCCGCAACGGCAAGTGGATACGCGCGGCACTCCTTGTTCATCTTTTCGACGCGTCGGAAGAAGTCATCGAATTCAGACCAGCCGCACAATATTTGAAATGGATGACTCAAGAGCATCGGACGGATTTCTCATCGATTTTGTTAAGACCGATGAAGCCGTTAGCCCGTGAAACGCATCACGACCTGCGAAACAGGCTCGTCAGATGGTTTGCGATTCCAACACGAGCAATCAAAGCTATTGGAATCCGGTTTGCGGACTTCCTGAATGGCACGGACGCTGCCATAAGTACTGAACGTGTCAGCGCAATCAGGCAACGTAGTTTCCAAAGTATCGGGTGATTAGCCGCCAGTCTTGCCTGGGGCACCGTCCGTGGAAATGCCAGAATGAACTTCGAGACTTCCCGTCCGAACAAGGCGGCACGTTCCCGCTGAACGTCAAGTCGCAATAGGTGCGTTTGAATTCGATGACCACAACGAGGTTCAGGAGCCACGACGCCGTTTGTTCCATCATCGATCAGCCCCAGAACAAAATGAGCTTGAGATGTCCAAAAATCGGGAAAACGTCGTGAACCAACAACAGATCGCCGAAACCAAAAATAGTTTCCGCTCATGAATTCACCTGGAGATGTCAATCGCTCTTTGCCATACTCAATAACCGACAAAAAGATTCCGGATAGTCTATGGGACCGGATCCAGTCCGGAATAAACTCATTCTGTGGCCAAATGACATAGGAACTTGCAGCGAATACTCCGGCATTCGGCCACCGATCGCACAGTCCCAAGACGCCTCGGCACCACTCCGGGCCGGGACTCATATCGTCGTCCAAAACTGCAATAATTGGGGCGTAGCAATCCGCCTCAAGTCCTAGATTCAGTGCGTGGGACTTGCCGGCTACGGGCTCATGAAGGTAACGTACTGTAAGTCGTTCTGCCATCGACTCGGTCACCTGTTTGGCGGTCGGTTCTAATGCGTTATCGACCACGATCACTTCAAATCGACTGCGGTCAATGTCGTTCGCTGCAAGCAATTCAAGCGTCTGTAGCAACGAGTCAGGCCGATTCTGTGTGCAGATCAACACACATAACTCCGTATGCCCAGGAATTGTATTTTCGATGGCCATTAGTCTCACTCGAACAGACACTCGAGATAAACTGCTAATCCGGTCTGGAAACTGCGAGCGTTGCGGATTCGGCGACTCATAATTTTCCAGGCCTTTGATGTTCAACAGACTCTAATTCTGGCGGATCCGCAAGTTTTCGTACTCGTCAATTTGTGTTTTTAGTAGTTGCGCGACCAGGTACCCCTGTTTTCCAACCAGTATATTCTTATGCCCGCCAGGTACGTTCTTGATTATGATTTCGCCATCACAAACGTGCGACCAACCGAGGTCAGGTTCGAGGGAATGGAGCAATGGCCGAACTCTGGCGCGAAATAGGGTGATAGGACCCGAGTAGGAACCGGGTCTGTAATTGAAAAACGCCGTCAAATTCGTTGCCAAAAGGGCCCTTTCCGATTCAGATTTGTTTTTCAGGTCAAAGACGTGAGCAGGATCCACCTTATTACCGATGTCGCTTTGTGGTCCAACCATCGATCGAACGCGGTGAATGATGATTCTGGATTTCCGCCCGATTTTTTGAACCAATTCGTTCAAATCAAGCAGGTTAAAGACAAACCAACCAGGTAGATTCTTACCAAACTGCCAAAAAAACTTTGCCAAGGAGCCAACGGCGGCTTTTACGGGTTGCGACGGTCCGGTGTCTACAATCCCGACGACTCCAACTTCCATTCCTAGCGCAGACAATTGTCGTGCAACTTCATAGGCGAGCATTCCACCGAATGAGAATCCCGCTAAATGAAATGGACTTGGCAATCCTGAATTTGATAGCACTTCAACACAGCAGCCCGCAAGGCATTCCATCGAAACTTGCCGTTCTTTGGTCGACTCGATTCCCAAATGCACTGAATAAACTGGGTTCCGTCCACGAATCAGGTCGACAAGGCCCCGGAACGTAAGAGCATCCCCACTGATATTCGGTAACAAGATGACGGGTGCCCCGTTGCCATTCGTACTCAAGGATACCAGTCTGGAGTGATTGCTTTTAGAAATGTTTTTGCACAGCAAATTGGCCTGACTGGAAATCGTGGTGTTCTCGAAAAAAGACACTATCGGGATTTTATTCCCAAATGCCATTTCGATTTCCGCCGCCAAGGCAGTCGTCATTAAGCTGTCGCCGCCTAAGTGAAAAAAATTATCATCTCGCGCAATCTGATCGGTCTTCAACAGTTTTTTCCAGATCCGGAAAAGTTCTGCTTCCACATCGGAGTCAACACGCTCCGAATCGCTCGACCGTAGATGTTGAACGGGAATATTCCGGTTGACAACTCGTTCTCCTTGTTCGGCAGACAACAATCGGTCAATCTTGCAGTTTGGATCGGCGACAACTCTGTTTAACAGCTCTTCAAATTCCTGGGCAAGGCCTGCCATGGATTCGATGTCAAACAAATCAGTGTTGTATTCCCAGGCAAGTTGCAAGCCCTCGTTTGTTGGCATGACGGTCAGTGTTAAATCAAATTTTGCTGTGCCAGGATCCAAAGGGATGCGTGTTATCTCAACGCCAGGTAACGTCAAGGGCGCGACAGAGGTGTTATGAAATACCAAGGCAACCTGAAAAACGGGAGACCACGCGGGATTGCGTTCAATGTTCAATTCCTCAGCCAACTTGTTCATCGGGACCGTCTGGTTGGCAAACAAATCAAGCATCGCCCGTTTCACTTGCTGCAGTAGTCCCTGAAACGTTGAAGTACCTGCCAAATTTACTCGGAGCGGGAGGGTATTCGCAAAAAAACCAATGAGTTCTGTTAAAACTGGATGGTTCCGATTGGCAACTGCTGTTCCTACAACGATGTCATCCTGGCCGGAATATCGGTGCAAAAGAAGCTGAAAGGCAGCCATCAATGTCATGAACAAGGTGGCCCCTTCCCGGGTACCCAATTCTTCGATCTGCATTTGTTGCAGGCTAGAAATTGAAGTGAAATTCGTTCGCCCAGCAAACGACCGACGTGCAGGTCGTGGACGAGCGATTGACAAATCCAAAACGGGGGGCGCTCCGGCCAGCTGCTTTTTCCAATAGCTTAGTTCTCGGGCAAACTCTTCGCCGTCCAGCCTTTGTTGCTGCCAATGGGCATAATCTGAGTATTGAATCGCCAAATCCGGCGGTTGATTATCAGCGGAAGGATCACAAGTCAATTTGTAGAAGCGATTCAACTCCCTGAACAACACGCCTTCCGACCAGCCGTCAAAAACAATGTGATGAACGGAAACCAACAGATAGTGCAGCTCGGAGGACCACTTCAATAACTGTGCTCGTATCAGCGGCAAACATTCGAGATCAAACGGCTTCTGACCTGCCAAAGTCACCTGGCGTTCCCATTCCAACTGGCGCGATGTTTCGCTAATGCCAACTAATTCAACCTTTTCCATCCGAAAAGGGTTGTCAGCCAAGACCACTTGTTCAGGTCCATTGCTACTGTTGCGAAAGATCGTCCGCAACAATTCATGTCGTTGACCGATTTCCTGGAAACAATTCGAAAGACGGTCAGCATCGATTGGCCCCTTGAGGCGGTATCCCAACAGAATGGTATAGGCTCGACTTTCCGGTTCGTAGCGATCGAGGAACCACAGTCCCTGTTGCACGGATGAAAGTGGGGAGGGTCCGCTTCGGCAGTCGTTGCGGACGGGAAAGGTCGTATGAACATGAGCGTTGTTACCCATTGCCGAAATCATCCGGGCGATGGTTCCACACTCCAGCAAACTGGAGGGATTCAGCACAACCGAAAGACGTTTTTGAACCAAAAAGTTGATTTCAATGGCTTTGAGACTGTCTCCACCAAGACGCAGGAAATCGTCGTGGATTCCCACGCGACCCAATCCGAGAGCCGACTTCCAAATTTCGGCGATGGCAATCTCGAGCATCGTTGTTGGAGCCACGAATTCGTTCACTTCGCGAACGGTCAAATGCGTGAGGTTGGACAAGGACTTGCGATCGATTTTTCCATTTGCCGTCAAGGGGAATCGGTCCAGCACCACAAACTCTGCCGGGATCATGAAATTGGGAAGCTTCCCGGAAAGCCAATTCCGCATGTCGTTTAGGGCAATGGCTTCCTGGCTGGAGACCGTGACATAAGCGACCAAGTAGTTCTGACCTGATCTTTCAATTGGCTGAACGACGGCTTCATTGATCGAAGGATGTTCTCTCAGTGCCAATTCAATTTCGCCAGGCTCGATACGGAATCCACGAATCTTTACCTGACGGTCTATCCTGCCCAGGAATTCAAGGTTTCCATCGGATTTCCAATGGACTCTGTCCCCGGAATGGTAGAGTCGCGTAGGCACACCGTCCACCAACCGGGTGACAAACTTCGTTTCAGTTAGCTGAGAATCGTTCAAATAGTCTCGCGCCAATCCATCACCGCCAATCATGAGTTCGCCAATGGCTGCTGGCGGCAAGATTGCGCCCGAAGTATCCATCACGTAAACCTGAGTATTGGCAATCGGCCGACCGATCGAAACACGAACGCTGACGTCGTCGGCAGAATTCATTGGGAAACAGCAGGTAAAGGTTGTGTTTTCTGTGGGACCATATCCGTTGATGAGTATGCTTTCGCGCGCGTGTTCGAGAAATTTCCTGGCGTGCGAGGGCGACAAGACGTCGCCACCCGCCAACAGTTGGCGAACCCCCAACAAACTTTCGATCTGATAATCAACCATTTGGTGGAACAAGCCCGCCGTCAACCAAAGAATCGTCACCCTGGCGCCCGAAATCTTTTCGGCCAGTTCTCCCAGCGATGGCAAACCGGGTGGAAAAATTTCCAAACAGGCACCATTCAATAGCGGTGCCCAGATTTCAAAGGTCGACGCATCAAAGGAAAGGCTTGCGAACAGAAGAAAGACATCAGATGAAGTGATTTCAACGTAGTGTGTGCCTTTGACTAATCGCACGACACCTCGATGAACAATTTGAGTGCCTTTGGGAATCCCGGTCGATCCAGACGTATACATGATGTAAGCTGTTTCATCACTGCCTGAAACGGAATTCGGGTTCTCGATGGGCAATTCGTCAAGTGTTGTTTGTAAGCAGTCTATGTAAATGGTTAGGCCCGAATACTCTGGGAAAATTCCCGCCAAGGGGCTGGCCGAAATCAAAATAGGTGCGGCCGTGTCGGTTAGGATGAAATTTAGTCGTTCTTTGGGATAACTTGAATCCAGTGGAACATACGCAGCGCTGGATTTGAGTATCGCCAAAATGCCAACGATGGCTTCCACGGATCTTTCCAGGCAAATGGCCACACGGTGCCCGCGAACGATGCCTTGGCGCGTCAGAAAATGTGCCAACTGGTTGGCGCGAGAATTAAGCTCTCTGTATGTGAGCCTGACGTCCGCAAAGACGAGAGCAGTCGAATCGGGTCGTTGCCGAACTTGTTCTTCGAATAACTCGTGAATGGTCTTGTCACGGGGATAATCGTTGCCGGGACGATTAAAGTCACTGACAATTGTCCGCAGCATTGAGGGCGAAGTGACTGGCAGTTGGTCGATTGGCACGTCGTGGGTCTGTGCCAGCCCTTGCATCAGCACCTGAAGACTCCCCAAGAATTGCGGAATCAATTCTGGCGAGTATTGTTTTTTTAGAATCTCCAGTTTGATTTTCGTTTTGTCGGAACCACATTCACAGGTTATCTTAATGACCGTTGGTATGCCGACGTTTTCGTCGTCGGGTACCAGGTGGGTATGACACAACAAATCGTTGATGTAGAAATCAAAAGCGTCCTCGTGGTTGAGGCGCCGACAATCCCGCTTGGTTGTTTCGTCGACGGAATTCGCCGGGTCCTGAGAGGAAAAAAACCTAGAACAAAGCTCACTCAGTCGCTGGGTAAATTCCAAAAACGTCGGCGAGCCGCTCAAGTCTGCCCGACACATCTTACGAGGCAACTGGTCAGTTGCAGTGGAACCTTGATTGCCGAACCAGAAATCAAATTCCAAGCTCCCGCTGTAGCGATAGGCACAGGTCAAGAAGGCCGCAAGTATTATCACCTCGAAGCGAGCCTGCCCGCTATCAAGGACCGTCTGGAGCCATGCATTGGAAAAGTCTTGAACGACCGTTTGGTTTGCCATCGAAGCGGTCAGCTCGACATAGTCTTTCTGCAGCACGCAGCCTGAAGAAGATAACGATTGATGATTCTTAGGTGGGACGTGCATGTGATTGGTCAATGGTGGGACGACGAATTATCCGAGAGTTCAATACGCTAAGAACAGCGAATCCAAAGACTGAGACATACTCTTGTGCAAAAACGGTAATTTAGAATTTCGTGGGAACTGAAATCGTCTTGATAGTATTGCCAATGGTCTCTCGACGAGCATACTGATCAGAAATGCCGCACGCAACATGAAGGAAATGACAAAAAGTAGGACCACGGTTTGCGGAAGGACAATTGGTAGGCGCCAAAATCATTTGTCCCATATTTTAGTCGATCCGGAACCGGGGGATGTCAAAACGCCCCGGCCAAACAAAAACCCCGCTCAGAATCCGTGCATTTCGTTTTGACTTATGCAGTCGAATTGAAAAGCATTGAATGGCCCAAATGTTCCAATGATTATTGAGGCCTGGCTGCTTCCGTTTGCGCTACGACTTTGATTTCTTCGGACTTTTGGAAATCTCCGCACATCGATGCTCAAAACACAAGTGACATGGGTCGCCGTATTTCTAGATGGCCAAAAGCAGCCAGGTCAAAATCAGTTGTCATTGAGACTTTTTTGTCGGCAGCTGTAATCGCAGGACCCACGGCATGTTGTTTTAAGTGACAGGTCGATCGAGCCGCCGGTTGAACGACGAAAAAACCTGCGCTTTTGAAGCAACAGAGATTCTGGACTCGCCGTCTGAAGCGACTAGACGCCAATCGAAAAAGAAACGAACAAGTACCGGCCGATCTGGTATCCGCAGTTTGCTATTCTCGGGAAACCGGACTGTCACTTTCGATCGCCGACGCGGTCAGCAGACCAAATCACTATCTGGAACCAAGATTTACTAAGGATGAAGTGGGTTAGCGTTACGCAATCAATTCAAATTGGCTAGAATTTCGGAAAACAATTCGCCGTCGCTATTTTTTGAAAGGTTTCCGTTTCCATGGACTCGTTGATCGTAAACATCGCCGACTATGTGCATCACCATCAGGTAACGAGTGAGCTGGCCTATCGCACCGCACGCTGGTGTTTGATGGACAGCATGGGTTGTGCTTTTTTGGCTTTGAATTATCCGAAATGCAAGAAGATGTTAGGGCCGGTCGTTCCAGGTGCTCAAATGGAAGGTGGTTGTCGAGTTCCCGGCACAACGGTGGAGCTGGATCCCATCAAGGCGGCGTTCGACATCGGCACGTTGGTGCGTTGGCTGGACTACAACGATACTTGGCTCGCAGCGGAGTGGGGCCATCCATCGGATAACCTCGGAGCGATTTTGGCGGTGGCCGATTATCAGGCTCGCGTGCAAAAGCAACCGCTGACGATGCGCGACGTGCTGACCGCGATGATCAAGGCGCACGAGATCCAAGGGGTCTTGGCTCTCGAAAATTCCTTCAACCGCGTTGGGCTTGATCACGTACTGTTGGTGCGAGTCGCCAGTACAGCCGTCGCGAGTTACTTGCTCGGCAATTCGCTTGAACAAACTCAGAACGCGCTGTCGAACGCCTGGATCGATGGCGGCGCGCTGCGAACCTATCGTCATGCTCCCAACACTGGTTCCCGCAAGAGTTGGGCGGCAGGCGATGCGACGAGCCGGGCGGTACGGTTGGCATTGATCGCCAAGTCCGGCGAGATGGGTTATCAAACCGGTTTGACAGCGCCGAAGTGGGGTTTCCAGGACGTACTCTTCAAGGGCCAGCAAATTGTCCTGTCGCGACCGCTCGACGCCTATGTCATGGAAAATGTGCTGTTTAAAATTTCTTTTCCGGCAGAGTTTCACGCCCAAACCGCCGTGGAAGCCGCGATTGCCTTGCACCCGGCGATCCAGAATCGCTTCGACGACATCGAACGAGTCGAGATCATGACCCAAGAACCGGGCGTGCGAATCATCGACAAAAAGGGCCCGTTGAAAAACTACGCCGACCGAGACCATTGCCTTCAATACATGGCGGCCATCGGATTGATCTTTGGCGCGTTGAACGCCGATCACTATGACGATAAAGTGGCTGCGGATCCGCGCATTGATGCATTGCGCGAAAAAATGGTGGTCCGTGAAAATCCCGAATTCACGGTAGCCTATTACGACGCCGATAAACGCGCAATTCCCAACCAAATTCAAGTCTTCTTCCGCGATGGTTCGAAGACCGATGCCGTTGAGGTCTACTACCCTGTCGGGCATCGCCGCCGTCGTGAGGAGGGTGTGCCGTTGATGAAAGACAAGTTCATCAACAGTGTCGCCACCTACTTCGACCGCGGAGAGGCCACGGAAATGGTTTCAATGTTTTGCGATGGTGACGGCTTGGATAAAGTTAAGGTCGTGGACTTTATGCAGCGGTTCGCCAAACAACTTCCAAGAGTCGAGGCACAGTTGGCCTAAACGCCTGGAATCCTTTCCGTTTGAATTCTCTTCCGCAACTAGGACCTGACCATGGACATCAATCCCGAAACTTTCGAAAAACTGGGCGTCTTTTATCTTGGGAAGTCTCTGGATCTGAAAAATCCCGAAACGCCTGGCGAACTACTTCTATACGATTCGAAAGATTTGACGACGCACGCCGTTGTGGTTGGGATGACGGGCAGTGGCAAGACAGGCTTGTGCATTGACCTTTTGGAAGAAGCCGGGATGGACAAGATTCCGGCGATCGTCATCGACCCCAAGGGTGACATCGCCAATATCTTGTTGACGTTTCCAAAGTTGTCTGCCGCGGAGTTCGAACCGTGGGTGGACCCAGGCCAAGCGACACGAGAAGGAATCGGCCTTCCGGAATTTGCCGCAATGGAAGCGGAAAAATGGCAAAAAGGTTTGGCGAAATGGGGGCAAAGCGGTGAGCGTATCCGCAAGTTCCGTGAGACCGTTGAAATGCGGGTTTATACTCCCGGCAGCACCACCGGACGACCGTTGACGATCCTCAAATCTTTCAACGCGCCGCCTCAAGAAGTCCTCGAGGACAGCGATGCGATTCGCGAACGGATTTCGTCGGCCGCTTCGGGGTTGCTGGCGTTGCTCGGAATTGATGCCGATCCGATTCGTTCCCGCGAACACATTTTGGTTTCGCAGATTTTGAACACGGCTTGGACGCAAGGCAAAAACCTTGATCTGGGAACATTGATCAGCCAGATTCAGACCCCCCCCTTTAACCGCGTGGGTGTCATGGAGCTCGATACGTTCTTTCCGACGAAGGACCGAACGGAACTCGCGATGACGATGAACAATTTGCTCGCCAGCCCTTCATTCGCCAGTTGGATGCAAGGCGAATCGCTGAACATCAAAGACCTATTGCATAATGCAGAGGGCAAACCCTGTATTTCCGTGCTTTCGATTGCCCACCTCAACGAAGCGGAGCGAATGTTCTTCGTCACAATTTTGCTCAACGAGGTATTGGCGTGGATGCGAACGCAAGCGGGCACCTCGAGTTTGCGGGCCCTGCTCTACATGGATGAAGTCTTCGGCTATTTCCCGCCGACAAAAAATCCTCCCTCGAAACAACCGATGCTAACACTGCTCAAGCAGGCCCGTGCGTTCGGGTTGGGGGTCGTCTTGGCAACACAGAACCCGGTCGACCTCGACTACAAGGGCCTTTCGAATACCGGCACCTGGTTTCTCGGGCGGCTACAAACCGAACGTGACAAAATGCGGGTCATTGAGGGGCTAGAGGGCGCTGCGGCACAGACAGGGAGTTCTTTCAACCGCGCGGAGATGGAGCAAATTCTTGCGGGACTTGGCGCGCGGAAGTTCTTGATGAACAACGTGCATGACGACCACCCAACTGTTTTTGAAACTCGCTGGTGCATGTCGTACCTGCGTGGGCCACTCACACGCCAGCAGTTGCAAAAGCTTGTCCCGAGACCGAAGGCAGCCGAAGATGAGCCGGTCGTCAAACAGACCGAACCGAGTGCCACAGCGCCCAATGTCAGAACGCCGCGCGAGTCCGCTCCCATCTCGCAGGCGACGACAGCTCCTGCGGCCACGGCTTCGTCAGTCGCGGCCTCTTATAGTGTTTCTGCGAGACAGTTGATTCCGAACGACATTGAACAACGTCATTTGGAACCGTCCCGTCGTCCGCCTCTGTCCGCAAAAATTGAGTATCGGCCCGCCTTGTACGGAAGAGGCAAACTGCATTTTACGAAGTCGACCTACAATGTTGACGAATGGGTTGATCGGCAATTTCTTTTGCCGGTTGATGGCGGAGAGGTGCCGACCGAGGCTTGGGAAGGCGCTCTCTCAATAAAGGAACGACCAGAGTGGTCCTCCGGAGATCCCGAAGATGTCGTCTATCTTGAGCCTCCGGTATGCCTGCAAGCAACCAAGAACTTCAAGTCGTTCCAAAAAGACTTCAAGGACTATCTTTACCGTACGCAGAGTTACGACCTGTTTTATTGCAACGAAATGGATTGTTATTCACAACCGGGTGAGTCATTGGGGGATTTCAAAGTGCGTCTTGAATCGCAAGTAAGCGAATTCCGCGACCGCGAAACAGAAAAGTTGCGCGCGAAATTTCAAGACCGGTATCAGACCATACGGACGAAAATCGATCGGGCTCAAGACATCCTCGATCGGGAACAAGCTCAATATAAGAGCAAGCGAATGGAGTCGATTCTGGACGTGGGAACGTCCATCATGGGCGCTTTGTTGGGCCGCAAATCAACGCGCCGCACGTCGTCGTCGGCACGGTCCTTTGGTCAGGCCTCTGAGCAGAAAGCCGACGTGAATATCGCCGAAAACAAACTGGACGATTTGCAAAATCAGTATCAGGATTTGGACCAGGAATTCAATAAAGCAATGGAAGAGGTCGCCCAAAAAGCCTGCATCGAAAAAATGACTTTCGAGACGATCAACATTCCGCCGAAAAAAACCGACCTGACGGTCGAGGAATTCTTCGTGGTTTGGGTGCCTTGGTTCGCTGAAAAAGGTGGCACGTCCAAACCGGGCTACTAGGCCGCTGCTACCGTTCCCGAGTGTATCCACTTCTGCCTTTGTCCAGCGAGAGCGTCGGCATTATTCCGTGCTGCCGCCACGGCAATTCGTGTAATATGGCCGAGATTCGCGGCAAAAGTCGCCAGAATTAGTGCCATGCGTATTTCGAATCTGCGGCTGCCCTTTTTTGATTTCTGTGTTTTCAAATCAATTTTCCCCAGGTTCAAATTGCAAATGGAGCGAGTTAAACTGGTGCTCCAAGTGGGGGCGTCGCCACCTTGAACTTCTTCATTCGAATTTTTGCAATTCGCCACTTTCCAGAATCGAAGGGACCGTACTAATGTCAACGAAAAAGCCGAAACGAAATCGCACGTCACGACGAAAACTCCAGGCACAACAATACGCGGTGCTTGAGGCTCGCACTTTGTTGGCTGGTGTTCTTGCCAACACCGCTGGGTCCGATGTCATCGCGGACCCGTTTGCTTACGATGCGGTCACTTACAAACAAATGGTGGACCGCGCGCAAGTTCATTCCTACGTTGCAGGCCAACTTGTCATTGCGATTCAAACCAAGGAGTCCCAGGGACCGCACGCAATTGACAGCATCGACTGGGGTGCCCTGACTGGCGACGCGAACGCGTCAGCCAAAAGGACGTTGATGTCGGTCAATCGTGATGGCAGCAAAGTCATTTCGCTGGTGCAGGTCACTTTGAGTGAGGGAGCCGATATCTTTGAGGCGATGCGACGCTTGGAGGGCTTCCGACGCGTCATGTGGAGTTCGCCCAACTTTTCCTACAAAGGCGACCCTCGTGAGTTCGTACCAAACGACCCACAATATGGCAGTCAGTATTTTCACGGCACAATGAGCAATCCTCAAGCGTGGGACATTACGCTGGGAAGTCCCAATATCGTTATCGCCGTGACAGATGACGGTGTGCAGTTGAACCATCCCGATTTGCAAGCCAATATCTGGCAAAATGATGACTTCCCGTTTGATGGCGAGGATAACGATGGCAATGGGTACATCGATGACTTTCAAGGCTGGGACTTTTCGAGCAACAATAACGACCCAAATCCCAATAGCACCAGCGATACGCATGGAACTCACGTTTCGGGAATATCTGCCGGGCGCACTAACAATGGTGTCGGAATTGCCGGAACCGCGGGCGGTTCAAAAATCATGCCTCTTCAATTTGCTGGCGTCGGGGATTGGACGGCGGCAGTAATCAATCAGACGTTCCGTTATGCGGCCGACAACGGAGCGAACATCGTTAACACGAGCTATAACATCGACGGCTGGGTAGGCGATCCGGTTTTTGCGGCAGGATTGGATTACATGTACGACCGCAACGTCCTACACTTCAATTCGGCAGGAAATAATAGCCAATTGAATCCGCCTCGCCAAGCTTTTGAACAAACCCTTTTGGTCGCCAGCACGGACAATGGCGATGGAATCAGCAGCTTTTCGAATTACGGCACCGGGGTCGATCTCTCCGCTCCAGGAGGCGGGATCCTTTCCACTGTCTTGGGAAGTGGCTACGACACGTTTTCGGGAACTAGCATGGCAACCCCCAATGCAGCCGGTGCCGCCGCCTTGATCTGGTCCGCTCACCCTACTTGGACACGAGATCAAGTGGCCGCTGCTTTGTATGTTACCGCCGACAACATCAATGCGCAAAACCCGGACAAGATCGGTTTGATGGGTGGCGGTCGTGTGAACTCGTTCGCAGGGATCACCGCTACGATTGCTGCTCCAAAAGTCGCCAGTGTCGCCAACCTTCCGGCGAACGGAACGAACGTGGACGATACTTCAATCGATCGATTCCGGGTGGCTTTCAATCAGATCATGGACCCCATTTCGGTGAATACTGCGACCAACTTTGAGTTGCGTAGCGCTGGCCTAAACGACTTATTTGGGGACGGCGACGATCAGGTCTTTACGCTTTCAACAACCGAATACTTTTTGGGGACCAACTCGCTGTTGTTCACGATTGGCGAAGGGCCCATGAGCTACGGCCACTATCAGTTGAAAATGACCTCAGGAGGATTACAGAACCCGTTTGGTACGGACTTGGATGGTGATGCAAATAGTTCCGCCGGTGGCGATTACGTGCACACGTTTCGCATCGCGCCACCGCCTAGAGGAGTGGTGACATTGGACAAATCGGATTACCAAGTTGCCGATACGATTACCATCACCGTCGGCGATTTTAACGCGATTGCTCCGGTCGTAGTCCAATTAACGACATCGAATGGCGACTCGGAAAACGTGACGTTGACGCCACAGGGGAATGGCAAGTTCACCGGAACGATCAACACAGTGGCCGGAGCGGCAACGCCTAACAATGGTGCGTTGCAAGTTGTTTTAGGTACCGACATTACGGCGACCTACAATGATCCGGATGATGGTACGGGAGTCCCGTTCACGTCGACGGACACTGCTGTAATTTCCAACATCCGTCGCTATGACTCGACGGACATCCCCAAGAATATCAGCGACAATAGCACTGTCTCGTCCATCATTTCCATCCCGGATGAACTGAGAATCGTGGACTTTGAAGTCGAACTCGACATCACTCATACTTATGACGCCGACTTGGACGTGTCGTTGGTAGCGCCTGACGGCACAACAGTGATTTTGTTCCAAGATGTAGGCGGTAGCGGCGATGACTTTACTGAAACCTATTTGGATGATGAATCGGGTACTTCGATTACAACAGGAACAGCGCCATTCACGGGCAGGTACCGTCCGCAAGTCAGCCTCACCAACTTTGATTCCTTGAATACTTTAGGTAACTGGACGTTAAGGGTCTTTGACGATGCTGGCGGAGACGTCGGTACGCTTAATGATTGGGCGATTATTGTCGACGTCCGGACATTTGATGCGGGTGTTTTGACGATTGATCGCCCGTCCTACAACATTGGAAGCCCCGTACAGATTTCCGTTGTGGATGCCAATGCCACGGGACCAGTTACGGTGGAGGTTGTCTCGACTCGGGGTGATGTTGAGACGGTGACGCTCACTCCGGCTGGCGGGATTCGTTATGTCGGTTCCATCAATACCGTAGCTGGAACAGCCGCTAACGATGGAAGCTTGCAAGTCGCGATCGGCGACAAGATTCGGGTGCGCTACGTCGACCAAGACAACGGCAACGGACTTTCCAATACTCTGTTTGCTCACGCAAACGTAAGAAACGTTGTCGAGTATCCATCGACCAACGTGCCGATTAATATCTTGGATAACACGACGGTTACGTCCACCATCAATATCCCGAACGCGGGCTCGATCGCCGATCTGGATTTGCGATTGGATATTACGCACACTTGGGATTCGGACCTGGACGTCTTCCTGATTTCGCCAACGGGAACCCGAATTGAGATGTTCCAGGACATTGGCGGGAGTGGCGACAACTTCAACAATACCTATTTGGACGATGAAGCCGCAACGGCGATCACCAGTGGAACAGCTCCGTTTACTGGAAATTTCCGCCCGGTTGGCAGTTTTTCAGTAGTCGATGGATTGTCCATGACCGGTTTATGGACGTTGGAAATCAGTGATGATGCGGCAGGCGATACTGGAACGCTAAACGCATGGTCGCTCTTCATAGACGCCGTTCCCAGCGTGGTTGTTCCTAATGTAATCATGACGGCTCCGGCACCAGTAGCGGAAGGTCATACTGGTTCAACGCTGGTCAACTTCACCGTTTCACTTTCCGCTCCGACTTCTCAGGCGGTATTCGTCGACTACTCGACGATTTCCGGTAGCGCGTCCGTTGTTTCGGGGGTTGATTATTCGTCGGCCAATGGAATGCTGGTCTTCATGCCTGGGGAGACGACGAAGAACGTTCAAGTGCTTGTTTATGGCGACAGAATGATGGAGTCCCATGAGCAGTACGGCCTGGAACTCAAGAATTCTCTGGGTGGAACCGTTCCCGTTTCGAGCGCCCTTGCGACGATCACCGATGACGAGGCTTTTGCTTTGGGCAAGCCGATGGATTTCGGCACTCATTCCTCACCGATCCAATCGAATGCGGTGGGTATGATGGATATGGCCTTTGACGCAACACGCAAGGTAGGTTGGGTGAGTGGTGTCGCCGGACTGCAATTTGTTGACCGGGGCGTGGGCACGCTTGCACAACGCGACTTGGTCGTCTTTAACGATGCGACTTTTGGCATCGGAGTGGACAACCAACGCTATGTGGTCGCTGTGATGTTCGGAGATGCCACTCAGGCACGCGACCAGATGGTCGTCTACTTGGAAGGTGTTGCCAGAGACACAGTTTCAACTGCAGCTGGCCAGTTCATCACTCGGCGCTACGATGTTCGATCGTTTGACGGCCGAATTGACTTGCGGATACAAGATCAAGGTGGCGTGAATAATTTGGCTTCAGTTGCCTTGATAACGGTTCAAACTCCACGCAATAGCAACATGCAAATGTTGGCCGTCCCAACAAGTAGGCAGCTGGAAACGCAGCGACTGGAGTTTGTCACTGATTCGATGCGCCAGGAGTTTGTAGTCAACGATTTCAAATTGGCGGCTGACATTCGAACTTCGGCGCAAGTGTCATCAGCAAAGTCGAAATACCGATTGGTTGCCGCAGAACCGACCACGGCAACGGATTTAGCCTCAGTAAGTTTGCTAAACGAAGTTTGGGATGATTTGGCAGCCTAGTCAGTCTCAGAGACTCTGGACAAAAAATTGCCGCTAAATTCGCACAAGAGTTTGGCGTTTTTTTTATGGACAGAGGGACCTTCTTTGTGCCAAAATGAAGTTTCACAATTATCAATTAGGCCTAGTGAATGGTGGTTCAGATGAGACTCATGCGGATTTTGGCGTTGTCAGCTAGTGTCCTGTTTTTTCAAGTCACGGGCCTGTCCGTCCAAGAAAAAGCGGTAGAGGCGGAAAGTTCGCAAATTGCCAAGGGTGCCGCGACAACGGGGCAAATCGAAAAATTCTCGGCGACCATGAAGGAAGTCAAGTTCATTGGTAGTTTTTCGGTCACCGGAAAAGATGAACAACCCATGACGCGCGAGGAGTATTTCATCCTCGGAGCCGACAAGCTGCCGGAAGGTGATCGTTGGGTGATCACGGCCCGCATCAAATACGGAACGAATGATCTGACTGTGCCGATGGTCATGGACGTAAAATGGGCCGACGATACACCCGTGATCACGGTCGATAAGCTGGTGATTCCGGGTTTTGGGACTTTTGACGCACGCGTCATCGTCCATAACGGACAATATGCAGGGACCTGGAAACACGACAACGTGGGTGGTCACTTGATTGGTCGAGTCGAAAAACTTACCGCCGCCGAGCTGGCGGAATTGAAAAAGAATATCGGCCGGCGCAAAAAGTCTGACAAATCGAACGAATCGCCCAAGAAGTAAGCAGCGTGGACCTTACCGCGACTCTGGAAGAATCTGTGTTTGCCGCGTTTCGAATTTTGACGACCCGACGCAATCTCAACTTTGTTGAGCTGTCCCGGCGGGGGTTTAGCGTTCACCCAAAGGAACAAAGTCGCGCGGCTCTGGACCGATGTAATCCGCATCGGGGCGAATCAACTTGTTATTGGAACGTTGTTCAAACACGTGCGCTGCCCAACCTGAAATGCGAGCCAACACGAACATTGGCGTGAACATTGGAGTCGGAATTCCCATGAAGTGATAGGCGGAAGCGCTGTAGAAATCGAGATTAGGAAATAGTTTTTTCTCGTCCCACATGACTTGTTCGATGCGTTCCGAAACCGGGTACATCACTTCGTCGCCGACCGATTGCCCCAGCTTTTTGGCCCATTGCTTGATCACGCCATTGCGGGGATCCGATACCGAATAAACGCGATGCCCAAAGCCCATGACAAGTTTCTTGGCGGCGAGCATCGCGCGGAGACCGCGGTCGGCCTCGTCGGGGCTCGTAAATTGCTCGATCAATTCCATCGCGGCCTCATTGGCTCCGCCGTGCAGGGTTCCTCTCAGTGTGCCGATGGCTCCGGTGATCGCCGAGTAAATATCACTCAGGGTTGCCGTGCAAACGCGCGCCGTAAACGTGGAAGCATTGAATTCATGTTCGGCGTACAAGATCAACGACACGTCCATGGCTCGAACATGCAGTGGGTCGGGTGTTCGACTCAGCAATTTTTCCAAGAAGAATCCGGCGAGGCTGGGTTGCTGGGATTCTAGAGAAATCCGTTCGCCGGATTGAGAAAAACGGTACCAATAGGCGAGCATCGATGGAAAGGCACCGAGCAATCGCAGCGCTTTGTCCATTTGTTCGGCCGGTGACCGTTCGGGTTCCAAACAACCGAGCATCGAGCACCCGGTTCGCAACACGTCCATTGGATGCGTTTCGGCGGGAATCATTTCCAACGTCGCCTTGAGTTGAGCAGGAAGGGACCGGTTGGCGATAACGGTTGCCTGAAAATCCTTTAGTTGCCTGGTGGTCGGTAGCTCGCCATTCATTAGCAAAAAGGCGACTTCCTCGAAAGTTGAACGGTCCGCGAGATCTTCGATCGAATATCCGCGATACGTAAGACCTACTCCTTCTTTGCCGACCGTCGAGATCGAAGTTTGCCCTGCCGTAACGCCAGCTAACCCTCCGGTCTTTTTTGTTTTAACTTCCGTCATCGTCTATTTGCCTTCGTTAAAGAGTTGGTCCAATTTTTTTTCGTAGTCGTGGTATCGCAATAATTCGTACAGGCGGTTTCGCGTTTGCATGTCTTTCACGACGCCGATTTGCGTCCCAGTTTGTCGAATTGTGCGGTAAACATTTTCCGCCGCGGCGTTCATCGCTCGAAAGGCACTGAGCGGGTACAAGATCATGCCGATCCCCAAATCCGCAAGTTGTTGGCGGTCGAGTAACGGCGTCGCGCCAAACTCTGTCATGTTGGCGAGGACGGGTACGTTGAGTGCGGTAGTAAATTGGCGGTATTGTTCCGCTTCAGTAACTGCTTCGGCGAAAATCGCATCGGCACCGGCGGTGACATAGTCTTGAGCCCGTCGAATCGCGGCATCCAAGCCCTCGCTGGCGAGCGCATCCGTTCGAGCCATGATGAAAAAATCTGGATCCGTTCGGGCGTCGACTGCCGTTCGAATGCGGTCGCACATTTCATGCGAATCGACCAGACCTTTTCCTGGGCGATGGCCGCAGCGTTTGGCAGCCTGCTGGTCCTCCATGTGAACACCCGCTGCACCGGCAGCAATAAACGTGCAGATGGAGCGGGCAATGTTGAACGCGTGTCCCCAGCCGGTATCGGCATCGACCAGCAAAGGCAGTTTCGTGACCGAGGTGATGCGGCGAATATCCGTTTCTACATCGGTCATGGAGGTCATCCCCAAATCGGGAATGCCATAGGACGCATTGGCAACACCCGCGCCCGACAAATAGATCGCTCGAAAGCCTGCTTGCTCGGCCATCAAAGCCGTGAAAGCGTTGATCGTGCCAACGATTTGTAATGGGCGTTCTTCCGCCAACGCGGCGCGAAAGCATCGTCCAGGGGTCGGGTTCATAGTGTTTTCTTTCGTGAGCGAGGGACCATCGATTATGCCAAAAAGTCTTCACTTGTTGCAGCCCACCTTGCCCCACCGCAGAACTCGAATCTGCAGGGAAACCGCCGTTTTTGCGTAAGATTGACGCAGGTAGCAGGAAAGTTCACCTTACATCTTTATCGATTTACAGCTAGTCTAATTACGTTGGGAATCGCCTCGCGCAAACTTCCCTACATTGATATTGTTCGACCGCCCCGGTCGACCAGAAAACGAACGCCAATGCATCAGGCCTCTTAAAGAAACGACAAACACGGACCCAAGCCATGTCGACAGTTAACCGTTCCCACACTCAATCGATCGCCCAAGGCAAATTTTCAGAAAACGTCTTAAGAAACGCAGTGCCTGCCGTCTTGTACGAGGAAGCCGTTCGATTTGACAATGGCCAAATCGTCAGTAGCGGGGCAGTTGCGGTCACTTCCGGCGCTAAGACCGGTCGCAGCCCCAAAGACAAACGTGTGATCAAGCAAAATGGAATTGAGGACGATGTTTGGTGGGGCGACGTCAATATTGGCATGGAAGAGGCGTCCTTTGACCTCTTGAAAAAGCAGGCGACGGATTTCCTCGACAGTTGCGAACGCCTTTATGTCCTCGACGCCTTCGCTGGCTGGGATCACCAAAATCGATTGAAGATCCGAATCATTTGTTCCCGGGCCTATCACGCGCTATTCATGTACAACATGTTGATTCGTCCCACGGAAGAAGAGCTCGCAAATTTTGGCGAGCCGGATTACGTCATCTACAACGCCGGTCAAGCAAAAGCTGATACTTCCATTCCCGGTGTGAATACTGAAACATCCATCGCCTTGAATTTCAACGAAGGTGCAATGGTGATTCTCGGTTCCGAATATGCCGGTGAAATGAAGAAGGGCGTATTCACCATCATGAATTACTTGATGCCCAAGCGAGGTGTCCTGTCGATGCACTGTTCGTGCAATGAGGGAGAGAAAGGCGACGTTTCATTGTTCTTCGGGTTGTCCGGAACCGGGAAGACGACTCTGTCGGCAGATCCTAAACGTCCGCTCGTCGGTGACGATGAGCATTGTTGGACCGAAAAAGGTGTCTTCAATATCGAAGGCGGTTGTTACGCGAAGTGCATCAATTTGTCGGCCGAAAAAGAGCCGGAAATCTTCACCGCGATCCGGTTTGGCTCCGTGCTGGAAAATACCGTGTTCGACCCACAGTCTCGCGTCGTTGATTTTGACGATGCGACATTGACCCAAAACACACGTTGCTCCTACCCCATCGAATTTATCGAAAACGCAAAAATTCCCTGTATCGCCGGTCATCCGAAAAACATTATTCTCCTGACTTGTGATGCCTTCGGCGTTTTGCCTCCCGTCAGTCGGCTAACCCCCGCACAAGCCATGTACCATTTCATCAGCGGTTACACAGCCAAAGTCGCCGGGACTGAAATGGGAGTGACGGAGCCGCAAACGACTTTCTCGGCGTGCTTCGGCGCGGCATTCTTGGTTTGGCATCCTGCCAAATATGCCGAACTGCTTGCTGAAAAAATGCAACATTACAATTCGCACGCATGGCTGGTAAATACAGGGTGGACGGGTGGTCCCGCAGGCGTGGGCTCACGCATGAGTCTGAAATACACTCGAGCAATTCTCGACGCGATTCACGACGGAGTGCTAATGGAAGCCGCCTATCAATTCGATCCAGTGTTCGGATTCTCTGTTCCAACTTCTTGTCCCAACGTTCCTTCGCGAATCCTATACCCCCGCAATACTTGGCAAGATCCGGTAGGCTACGATGAGTCTGCGAAGAAATTAGCCAGCCAATTCATCAAGAATTTTTCGCAATATGAAGCGGGCTGTAGTGCCGAAATCCGCAACGCGGGTCCAAAAATCTAACCTCGATTTCCCCTGCATGTCCTCCACTCATTCGGCGATTTTCGGCAAGGTTCGTCTGGTTTGGGGGCTCACTTTTTTGATTTTGGTTGGCGTTAACTCGCTGCGGCTTTGGAAACCTCACGCCGAACGACTTCAGGATTGGGGGCAACGCCGCGCGGCAA
>WBZS01000232.1_pt1 | contig 95094 bp, 91 predicted proteins | sample 5204201 | NCBI WGS metagenome assembly WBZS01 (sample SAMN12344357, study PRJNA552823) | activated sludge metagenome | biome: Activated sludge suspended growth; feature: Nitrification reactor; material: Wastewater; isolation source: activated sludge from nitrification reactor of wastewater...
ACATTAGGGGCCCCGCAGACACCTCGACCGAACGCGCGCGACGGCCAGGTAAACGGCGGTTGAACGCTTGTCGTCATCCGACCGGGAGACATCTCAGGCTGAGGTACGGCCCTGGTCGCCCCCTTAGGATCGCCACGTGAGTCCTTGGCTGGTCGTCCTGCTGTGCCTTGCGGCAGGCGTGACCGGCCTCCTCCTCGGCCGCCGACTGGGTCGAAGCACGCCCGCCGAGACCGCTGCCGCCCACATGCTGGCTCCCGATGCCAAGCAGGTCGCGCTCCTCAGTGGGCGGCCCGTGATCTTCGTGGGGGAGCATGACGAGGTCCTCGACGCCACCGAGCCGGCCCGGACTCTGGGCCTTGCGCGCGGGAGCCGGGTCGCCGTACCCGCCCTGCTCGACCTGGTGCGCACCAGCCGTCGCACCGACGAGGCCATGACCACCAGCGTCGACCTGACCCACGGATCTGCGGTCGCCACGCACCTCGAGGTAACGGTCGCACCGCTCGGGCCCGGCCTGGTCGCGATCGTGGCCTCCGATACGACCGACGCGCGTCGCATGGATGCCGCCAGGCGCGATTTCGTCACGAACATCAGTCACGAGTTGAAGACGCCGATCGGGGCGATCGCCCTGCTGAGTGAGGCCATCGAACAAGCTGCCGAGGATCCGGACACCGTGCTCCACTTCGCCGGACGGATGCAGCGGGAATCGGCTCGGCTGGCGGAGCTGGTCGGGCAGATCATCACGGTCTCGCGGTTGCAGTCGCACGACCCTCTGCAGGCCGCGCGAGCTGTCGACGTCGGCCTGCTCGTCCGTCAGGGGGTCGATCGAAACCTGGCGCGGGCCAAATCACGCCACGTGCACATCACGATCCACGACCAGGCTGGCTGCGAGGTGACCGGCGACTGCGACCAGCTCACCGATGCAGTGTCCAATCTGGTGTCGAATGCGATCGCCTACAGCGACGAGTCCGCCCGCGTCACCGTGGCGTCCCGTCGTCTCGAGATCGACGGCGACGACCAGGTCGAGATCTCGGTCACCGACAACGGCATCGGCATCCCGGCGGCCGAACAGGACCGTATCTTCGACCGTTTCTACCGGGTTGATCCCGATCGCAGCAGGGCCAGCGGAGGTACGGGTCTGGGTCTGTCGATCGTCAAGCTCGTGGCCGAGGCCCACGGCGGCAGCGTGACCGTCTGGAGCAAGCTCGGCCAGGGCTCGACCTTCACCCTCCGGCTGCCCGTACGGCTGCCGGGCACCGTCAACGAACGCTCACTGGAGGCCACTCGATGACCAGGATCCTGCTGATCGAAGACGAGGACAGCTATCGCGAGGCGACGTCGTACATGCTCCGCAAGGAGGGCTTCGACGTCGTCACCGCCGCCGACGGCAAGGTCGGGCTGGCCGAGTTCGCGCGTGGCGGCGCCGATCTGGTGCTGCTCGACCTCATGCTGCCCGGGCTGTCGGGTGTGGAAGTGTGCACCAGGTTGCGTCAGACGTCGACCGTTCCGGTCATCATGGTGACCGCGCGCGACGCCGAGATCGACAAGGTCGTCGGTCTGGAGATCGGCGCCGACGACTACGTCACCAAACCCTTCAGTCACAGGGAACTTGTCGCTCGGATCCGTGCTGTGCTGCGCCGAGGCACCGAGGTCGACATCCCCGCCGACGTGCTCGAAGCCGCGGGTATCCGGATGGACGTCGAACGTCACGAGGTGTGGGTGAAGGGAGTTCAGGTACGGCTCGCGCTCAAGGAGTTCGAACTGCTCGAGATGCTGCTGCGGAACGCCGGGCGGGTGCTGACCCGCGGGCAACTGATCGACCGGGTCTGGGGTTCGGACTACTTCGGCGACACCAAGACCCTCGACGTCCACGTCAAGCGCCTGCGCAGCAAGGTGGAGGCAGATCCCGCCAACCCGACGGTCCTGGTGACCGTCCGTGGACTCGGCTACAAGCTCGACGGCTGAGATCAGTACGCTGCTTGTCTCGTGAGCGACATCACCGTCTTCTCCGGATCAGGCCATCGCGCGTTCGCCGAGGAGATGTGCCATCTGCTGGGTGTCGAACTGGCACCCGCACGGACGACTCGGTTCTCCAACGACTGCCTCCAGGTGCAGCTCCGGGCCAATTGTCGCAAGCGCGACGTCTTCGTCGTGCAGCCGCTGGTGCCGCCCGTGCAGGAGAACCTCGTCGAACTGCTGCTCATGCTCGACGCGGCGCGCGGTGCGTCAGCGTCGCACATCACCGCGGTGATCCCGCACTACGCCTACGCCCGGTCGGACAAGAAGGACGCCCCGCGGATCTCGATCGGCGCCCGACTGGTCGCGCAACTCCTGCAGCAAGCAGGCGCAGACCGGGTGGTCACGATGGCTCTCCATGCACCTCAGGTGCACGGGATGTTCGACGTACCCGTCGACCATCTCGACGCGACGTACGAGCTGGCCAGTCACTTCGCCGGCCGCGACCTGTCGAACACCGTCGTGGTGTCGCCTGACTTCGGCAGCGCCAAGCTCGCGACCAAGTTCTCCCGGGCGCTCAAGGTTCCGGTTGCGGCCGGAGCGAAACGCAGGCTGGCCGACGATCGGGTGGTGATCGACGCGATCGTGGGCGATGTGGCGGGCAAGGACGTCATCGTGCTCGACGACGAAATCGCCACGGGCGGCTCGACGGTCGAACTGATCGAGAAGTTGCGCGAGATCGGCGTCGGCCGCATCTCAGCGGTGTGCACTCACGGGCTGTTTACCGGCCCGGCGGTCGACCGGCTCAACGCCCAAACCGACGTCGTCGAGATCGTCACGACCAACACGGTGCCGTCGCCCGAGAGGCTCGACCGGCTCGTCACCCGTTCGGTTGCGCCACTGTTTGCCGAAGCCGTACGGCGAATCAACAACGGCGAGTCGATCTCGTCGCTGTTCTCCGACGAGCCGACGTACGGCTGAACGCCCGGTAAGGCATACCTCACAGGGATCTGTCAAGACCCGCATCCGCGCATTGGCTAGGGAAGATAGTCCGGGCGACGTGCTAGACTGGTCTGTCAGGAAGGGGTCAATCTGTCATGACTTTTACCGTCGGCGAAACCGTCGTCTACCCCAATCATGGGGCGGCCGTCATCGAAGACATCGAAACCCGCAAGATGAAAGGTGAGGACAAGCTCTACCTCGTTCTGCGCATTGTCGGCCAGAACGACCTCATCGTTCGCGTACCAGCCTGCAACCTCGACCTCGTCGGGGTTCGCGATGTCGTCGATGCCGACGGCCTGGCGCGCGTCTTCTCGGTCTTGAGGGCACCGCACACCGAAGAGCCGACCAACTGGTCGCGCCGCTACAAGGCCAACATGGAGAAGCTTCACTCCGGCAACGTGGTCAAGGTGGCCGAAGTTGTCCGTGACCTGTGGCGTCGCGAGCGCGAGCGTGGCCTGTCGGCCGGCGAGAAGCGCATGCTGGCCAAGGCCCGGTCGATCCTGGTCTCCGAATTGGCGTTGGCCGAGAAGGTCGCAGAAGACAAGGCCGAAGTGCTGCTCGACGAGATCCTCGCCTCGTAGTGTCCGAATCCACACACTCAGAACCGGTCGCTGCCGTCGTGGTAGCGGCCGGTTCTGGCGTTCGCCTCGGCGGTGAGATTCCGAAGGCGTTGCGGCTGCTGGGCGGCCGATCGCTGGTGGCGTGGGCTGTCGACTCGCTCGCCGCCGGCGGAGTGACCGACGTCGTGGTGGTCGTCGCCGACGGGCTCGAGGACGACTTCGAGGTGGCGCTGGCCGATTCCCTGGTGTCGTACAGGATCGTGGTCGGTGGCGCGAGCCGTCAGGAGTCCGTACGGCGTGGCCTCGCCGCCGTGGGGGGCTGCGACGTCGTGCTCGTGCACGACGCGGCGCGGCCGCTCGTACCCGCGCAGGTCGTCGCCTCGGTCGTGGAGGCCGTACGGGGCGGAGCCTCGGTCTGCATCCCCACCGTTCCGGTCTCCGACACGATCAGGCAGGACGTCGATTCCGGCAATGTGGTGGTCGACCGCTCGACGTTGAGAGCCGTACAGACTCCACAGGGTTTCACGTACGACGTGCTGCTGGCCGCGCATGACCAGGCCAAGGGTGCCGACTACACCGACGACGCCGCGGTCTGCGAAGCGGCCGGCCACGCCGTGGTGCTGGTGCCGGGCTCTCGCGAGGCGTTCAAGGTGACCGAACCCTTCGACCTCCTGGTGGCCGAAGCAGTGCTGCGGAGCCGGGCGTGACCTACCGCACGGGGATCGGCATGGATGCCCACCGGCTCGTGACGGGCGGTCCGATGTGGCTGGCGGGGTTGGAGTTTTCTGACGAAGAGATGAGGCTCGAGGGACATTCCGACGGCGACGTTGCGGCGCACGCTGCCTGCGACGCACTGCTTTCGGCCGCAGGATTGGGCGACCTCGGATCCAACTTCGGTACGGCGGATCCCGCCTGGGCGGGGGCGAGCGGCGTGGCGTTCCTGACGGAGACGGTCCGACGTGTGCGCGCGGCGGGGTACGGCGTGGGCAACGTGGCGATCCAGGTCATCGGCAACAGGCCCAGACTCGCGGGCCGTCGCGCGGAGGCGGAAGCCGTACTCTCCGAAGCCGTGGGCGCCCCGGTCAGCCTGGCCGCGACCACGACCGATCATCTGGGCTTCACGGGGCGGAGCGAAGGCGTGGCGGCGATCGCGACGGCGTTGGTCTTCGATGCCGAGTAGGTACCGAATCTGCCTCTGAGCGAGACCTCGATCGAATCTGATCGTGTCAAAAGGCCGCCTGTGGGCAGAGTCGGTACGGCGTCGGCCGGTCAGGCGACGTCGCTCGACGCGGCCGCGAACGTGTTGCACCGGACCACTGCACCCTGCGCGCCCATCGCGGTCTGCCACCACAAGGCCATGGACCGGCTGTTCCCGTGGGTCGACGCACCCGTCCGACCCGACTCGGTCTTCAGGATCGTGGCGAAATCGTCGTCGTTGAGCCCGTACGAGTGGGCGAACGCCGCGATTGCCATTCCGGCGAAGCATTGAGCCTGGAGCTCACGGCGACGGTTCTCCTCGAGCGCGGCTGCTCCTGACAGTTGGTTCTGCAGAACCCAGCTGCCCTGCATGATTCCCGCCCGGGCCTGGATGTGATGTCCGAATTCGTGAGCCAACGTGACCTCGTTGACGTACGTGGTGAGTCCGTCGTACCGGCGACTGGTCACCACCGGGTACGAGATGAACAAGGCCATCGACGCTGTGCAGTAGTAGCCGGCGAAGTCCTGGGGGTCAACTCGGCCGCAGGCAGTGGTGAACGGCTTGTCGACGAGGTAGACCGGAGGGCGCGGCAAGTCGAACCCGGAATTGGCCATCGAGCCCTCCCACAGGGCCATCAGGCAGTCGACGGTCTTCGTCATCCGGTCGGTCACCACGGCCGGCGAATCGTTTGCAGTCAAGGGGTCGTGCGGGCACCAGATGGGACCGTCGACGCCCTTGGAATAGAGGACGCTGTTGCGGCTCCACGTACGGGCCTGGCTGATGCTCTGCGGGTCGCGCCACGGGACAGGTGACGAGATCGGCTTCGACTGGTATCCCTCGCTGGCATATCGGACGTCCGCCGGGTGGGTGCGAGTGGGGGCCGCCGGTCTCGTCGTGGTCGGTGCGGCCGAACGGGTGGTGGTCGGCGCGGTAGGCCTCGGAGTCGCCGTCCCGGTCGTGGTCTGCGCGGTGGTGGGCAGCACCGGGGGAGGGGTCGCCGTGGACGACGTCACCGGCACCGGGTCAAGGGCCGTGATCCCGATCGCTGCGATGACGCCGACGAAGACGACTCCGATGCCCACGGTGATCGCTGCCCCCAGGATGCAGCCCCCGATTCCCGACCGGCGGCGCGGTGGTGGTGGCGCGTACGGCCGGCGGCTGGGCCCGGTCGGGTGCGGCGGCCGCGACGGTCCCGTGGAGTAAGGCTGAGGTGTCGGTCTCGGGGGGTACGGCTGTGGCGTCGGTCTCGCTGGACCGGCCGCTTGCCAGGGCTGGTTCCAGCCCGCTTGCTGCCACGAGGAGTTGCCACCCGGCCAGGGCGCATGGGGTCGTGGGGGCTGCCAAGCGCTCATGAGGCAAGGCTAGAGGCGATCAAGTCCAAGCAAGGTTGGCTTTTCGGGCGCGACAACAGACTGGGTGGCCCAAAGATCACGGAGAAGGCGGCGTCTATCTCACCGACGATGACGGAGCCGTGAACGTATTGCACACCTTGACGTCGGTGCTGGCCAGGCCCATCTCGGTCCAGTACTGGCGATTCTGTGCCAGGCCGTGACCCGCGTCGATGGTGGGTTTGCCGGTCAGGGTGTCGTCGCCGATCGCGCGGGCCAGAGCGCTGATGTTGGTGAGTTCAGCCTGGGTCATCCCGGCAGATTGGGACACCGACCTGAGGAAGAGACCGGCGAAGCAGTCGGCCTGCATCTCCCCGCGACGCGACATTTCGTTGGCCTCGGGTTCGGTCTTGGCCATGTTCTCCAGGCCCGTGAACGAAACGAGGATCCCGGTGCGTGCCTGGATCGCGTGGCCGAACTCGTGGGCGACGACCATCTCGACGACGAAGCGGGACTGGCGGATCGATGCCGGCAGCACCGCGGGCAAGTCCTTGGCGTAGTAGATCTGCTGGTTCGCCCGGCAATAGACGGCGTTCTTCGTCGGCAACTTGCCGCACGAAGTCGTGATCGCGGTGGTGTACACGCTGACCGGCGGTCGCGGCATCTGATACCCGGCGGCGGTGACAGGTCCGTCCCAGACGCGCATGAGACAGGCGACCAGGTCGTTCATGTGGGTCTCGAGCTCTGTCGTCGAGGCCGTCGTGAGGTCGATGGCGGTGATCTGGCACCGAGTCGGCCCCGGCACCGCCTGACCGTAGAACGTGTTGTTGGTGATCAGGTCCTCGGCTTGCGACACCGTCGTGACATCAGGCAGCGGAGGTGGGTTCAGGTTCGGAGGCGGTGGCTTGTACGACTCGTTGACGTACCCGCCTGCCGTCGGTGCCGAGCCGGTGTTGGACAGGAACGACATCAGGGCCAGACCGACGACTGCCAGGAGCACGAATCCGCCCGCAAGCAGGATCACCTTGCCCAAGCCGCCACGTTTGGGCGCCGGGGGTGGAGCGAAGGGGCCGGGGGAGCCGTACTGAGGTTGGCTGCCCAACTGGGCCGGGGGGCCGTACCCACTCGGCGCGCCGTACCCGCCGGGCTGAGAGGGCGCGCCCCAGCCCGGCTGACTCGGGGGAGCCCAGGCCCCTGGCTGACGCCAACCCGGCTGCTGGATGCCGCCGAATCCTTGCCACGGCGCTTGGCTCGGCCGCTGCCAGCCTTGAGGGTTCTGTGTCACGAGCACAGGGTAACCGCCTCAGGTCGCGGGTGAGAGAGGTGTGCGAGCCGCCGTGCCCGCGAATCGCGGGCTTTGTCCCTGCTGGCCGATAGGATCGCGCCTGTCGCCCATCCGGCGTCGTAACCCCTCGCACTTCGGAGGTCGTTATGGTCAGGCGCACTCTCGTCTGGTTCGTGGCCGCTGTCTTTGCCCTGGCCACGCTGGTGTTCACCGCGGCACCGGCCAGGGCCGACGACTCGGCGCAGACGTATGTGGTCGCAGCGAGTCTGACCGAGACCGGGATGCTCAAAGTGACAGGAACGCTGACGCTGGGTGCGACCCCGCCTGCGACGGTCGAACACCGGCTGGCCACGTTCCTCAACGGCGACGACGGCGTCGTGTACACGTACACGATCTCCGATCTCACCGTGACCTCTGGTGGCAAGGACCTCGGCGCGTCCGTCTCGGACAAGGACGGATACAAAGTCGTCAGCGTCAACACTGCCGGGCTGAGCGGGCCGATCGTCTACTCCTACACCGTCGACGGCACCACGATCGCCCGGCGCGACGGGAGCGTGCAGTTCGGGTGGCGGGTGCTGCAAGGATTCAACATTGCCGTCGGCGAGGTGAGCGGCAAGGTCAGTTCGCGGGTGATCGCGACGGACTACCAGTGCGTGTCGGGTCCGCCTTCGGCGACCCAGACCTGCCAGATGTACTCGGGCGGAACTCACGACTCCATGGATCTGGAGTTCACCGACGGACCCCGCGGCGCCGGCGAAGTGGTGTCGGTCGGCATGCTGTTCGACAAGGGCGCCGTTCCGGTGACGGAGCATAAGTCGTACCGCTGGTCGCTCGACCGAGCTTTCACCCCTGGCTCGCCGCAGTTGCTCGCCACGCTGGGCGCCCTGCTGGTCGGCGGCCTCGCGTTGTGGACGATGCACCGGCGCACCGGGCGTGACGCCGTGGCAGCTCGCCCCACGCTGGTGGCCGAGTTCCGGCCGGTCGGCCCTGGGGAGGCGGACTTCGTGGTCGATGACGCGGTGAGGCCAGGCCATGTCGGCACGGTGGCCGACGAGCATGTCGATCCGGTCGACATCGTCGGCACGCTGCTCGACTTGGCCGTTCGAGGTCACCTGCTGATCACCCAATTGCCGCGGGAATCCCGTGGATTCGCCGACTGGACACTGACCCGGAAGGCCGGTGGAGACGAACCGGCGCCGTTCGAGAAGCGGCTCCTGGAGGCCGTGGCACCCGAAGGCCAGAGCACCAAGGTTTCGGAGCTCGCGGCGAATGTTGTACCCGCAGTGCGTGAAGTGCAGTCCGACCTGTACGAAGAGATCGTGGAGCGGGGTTGGTACAAGCACCGGCCTGACCGCGTGCGCAGTGGCTGGGCCTCGTGGGGCTGGATCGGCATCGCGGCCGCCGCGGTGGCTGCCGTCCTACTCGTCATCTTCACCACGTACGGCTTGCTCGGTCTCGCTCTCCTCGGCCTCGCCCTGGGGCTGCTCTTCGTCGCCCAGGAGATGCCGGCCCGCACCGAGTCGGGAGCGGCCCTCTTGGCCGGCCTCCGCGCGTTGTCGGTGCAACTCGACACCCAGCCGACCAACCAGTTGCCGGCCGGGCGTGAATACGAAGTGGTCTCGCGGATTCTGCCGTACGCCGTGGTGCTCGGCGGCTGGGAGCGCTGGCTCGCCGTTCTTGCGGAGGCCGACAACGACGCCGATCCCGATCCCGAGGACTTGAGCTGGTATCACGCTCCGGCCGACTGGCACCTGGCGGAACTGCCTGCCGCCCTGGACACGTTCGTCAACACGGTCCGCGGGCGACTGTTCGCGAGATGACTCCCGTGGGTCGACGGATCGTGGTGACCGGTGGGGGCACCGGGCTCGGGTTCGCCAGCGCCCAGCGGCTGGTCGGCGAGAAGCCTCGACTGCACCTGGTCGGCCGCCGGGCCGACGTTCTGCAGAGAGCAGCTGCCGAACTCGTCGAGGCGGGCGCTGAAGAAGCGACGGCCCACTCGTGTGACCTGACCGACGCAGAAGCCGTACGCGCGCTGGCCGACGACCTCGCGGGTGATCCGATCGAGGGATTGGTGCTGGCCGCGGGCGGCAATGTGTCCGGCGCCGGTGACGATCTGGCCAAGGTGGCGTCGGAGTGGCGGGGCAATTACGAGACCAACGTCTTGACGACGGTTCTGACCGCCGAAGCGCTGCTTCCGCAGATCGCGAAGCGCGCCGGACGAATCGTCGCAATCTCGTCCATCGCTGGGATTCGAGGGTCAGGTTCCTACGGCGGCGCCAAGGCAGCCGTCCACGGCTGGATGTGGTGGATGGCAGGCCGGGTCGCGAGAGACGGAATCACGGTCAACTGTGTCTCTCCGGGATTCATCCCCGAGACCGACTTCTGGCAGCCCCGGATCACGAAAGATCCGTCGATCGTCGCCGACCGGGTGGGACAGATCCCGATGGGCCGACCTGGCACGGCGCTTGAGGTGGCGGAGGCAGTGGCGTACCTCCTGTCGCCCGCAGCGGGCTGGACCACAGGTCAGATCCTCGGCGTCAACGGGGGCAACGTCCTCGGCCGATAGGGAGCGCTGATCAGCGTTTCCCTGGGGGTACGGCTCTGCCGGTCTTTGCGCCTTCAGTTCCGTCCGAGGCGTGACTACCGTGGCGAGATGACGACACGGACGGAATCCGACAGTTTCGGCCCCATCGAGGTGCCGGCGAACCGCTACTGGGGAGCCCAGACCCAGCGCTCGCTGGAGCATTTCGACATCGGCCGGGACAGGTTCGTCTGGGGGCGGCCGATCATCCGAGGTCTGGGCTTGCTCAAACTCGCTGCGGCTAGGGCGAACGCCGAGTTGGGGACACTCCCCGAAGCGCTCGCCGAGCCGATCGAACGGGCTGCGAGCGAGGTCGTCGACGGCGCCTTGGACGAGCAGTTCCCCCTGGTCGTCTTCCAGACAGGTTCCGGCACCCAGTCGAACATGAACGCGAACGAAGTGATCTCGAACCGCGCGATCGAGTTGGCGGGCGGTGTCATGGGCAGCAAGAAGCCCGTCCATCCCAACGACCACGTGAACCTGGGCCAGTCGAGCAACGACACGTTCCCGACGGCCATGTACGTGGCGGTCGTGCTGGAACTTCGGGAGCGCCTCTATCCCGCAGCCGCCGAACTCGAGGAGGCGTTCTCCCAGCGGCGGGAGGCGTTCGGTGACGTGGTGAAGGTCGGCCGTACCCACCTCCAGGACGCCACCCCCGTCACCTTCGGCCAAGAGATCGGGGGCTGGATCGCCCAGATCGAGTCGGCGATCGAAGCCGTGACCCAGGCCGAGGAGGGACTCCACGGGTTGGCGATCGGAGGTACGGCAGTGGGCACCGGTCTGGGAGCCCACCCCGAGTTCGGGGCAAGGACGGCCGCGATCCTCTCAGAGTTGACGGGGGTGCCCTTCCGGCAGGCCGGTGACCTGTTCGCCGCACTGAGCGCCCACGACGCCTTGGCCACCCTGAGCGGCACGCTGCGGACCTTGGCCGGTGCCCTCATGAAGATCGCCAACGACGTGCGCTGGTCGGCGTCGGGGCCGCGCAGCGGTCTGGGCGAGACTTCGATTCCCGAGAACGAACCGGGCAGCTCGATCATGCCGGGCAAGGTGAATCCCACCCAGGCGGAGGCGCTGACGATGGTCGTCACCCGCGTGTACGGCAACGATGCCACCGTTGGATTCGCAGCGTCACAAGGGAATTTCCAGCTCAACGTGTTCAAGCCCGTGATGGTCCACGCGGTGCTGGAAAGCATCCGCCTGCTTTCCGACGGCATGGTCTCGTTCGCGCGGCACTGTGCGGTCGGCATCGAACCTCGGCGCGACGTGGTCGCCGCGCATCTGGCCGACAGCCTCATGTTGGTGACTGCGCTCAGCCCGCACATCGGGTACGACAAGGCTGCCGAGATCGCCAAGAAGGCCCATCACGAGGGCACCGGCTTGCGTGACGCAGCCGTGGCGCTGGGGTACGTCAGTGCCGACGACTTCGACGGGTGGGTCGTACCCGCTGACATGACCTGAGTGCCCTGCACCAAGCCGGCGCGGGGCCGTGACCAGGGTGAACTCCGACGGCCCTGTCGCCTACAACTCCAGACCCGGGTAGAGCGGGTTGGCCTCCAGCAGCTCGGCTGCGCGGCTCTTGACGCGCTCGGCGACCGAGGAGTCGAGGATGTACTTCGCTTTGCCGGGGGCCCCAGACTTCAACGGAGCAGCGATCGTCGCCTCCAGCACGTCGGCGATCAGATCGGCCACGACCACGAAGTCGTCGGCGCCGAAACCACGCGACGTGAGAGCGGGGGTGCCGAGCCGTACCCCTGTCGTATACCAAGCACCGTTCGGATCTTGCGGTACGGAGTTGCGGTTGGTGACCACGCCCGCGTCGAGCAGCGCCGACTCGGCCTGCCGGCCGGTGAGACCGTAGTCACGCACGTCGACGAGCACGATGTGGTTGTCCGTACCACCGGTGACGAGCCGTACCTTGCGCTGAGTGAGCGCCTCGGCGAGGGTCTGAGCGTTGTCCGCGACGGCCTGGGCGTAGGACTTGAACGCGTCGGTCCGGGCCTCGGCGAACGCCACCGCCTTGGCCGCCATGATGTGGCTGAGCGGGCCGCCCAGCACCATCGGGCACCCCTTGTCGACCGAATCGGCGAACTCCGTCTTGGCCAGCACGAAACCGCCGCGCGGGCCGCGCAACGACTTGTGCGTGGTCGACGCGACGACGTCGGCGAACGGAACCGGATCCTCGTCACCGGTGAACACTTTGCCCGCCACGAGCCCGGCGAAGTGGGCCATGTCGACGAACAGCACCGCGCCCACGTCGTCGGCGATCTCGCGCATGGTCGCGAAGTTGATCCGGCGTGGGTACGCCGAGTAGCCCGAGACCAGGATCAACGGCTTGAACTCCCGAGCCGCTGCCGCGAGCGCGGCGTAGTCGATGAGCTGGGTTTCGGGGTCGGTGCCGTACGACCGCTGGTGGAACATCTTGCCGGAGATGTTGTGGCGGAACCCGTGGGTCAGATGACCACCAGCGTCGAGCGACATACCCATGACGCGCTGGGAGTTGAAGACCCGACGCAGATCCTCCCAATCCTGTTCGGACAGATCGTTCACCGTCTTCGCGCCGAGCCGCTCCAGGGTCGGGCTCTCGATGCGGTTGTGGAGGATCGCCCAGTACGCCACGAGGTTCGCGTCGATCCCGGAGTGGGGCTGCACGTAGGCGTACTCGGCGCCGAACAACGCCCGTGCGTGCTCGGCCGCCACCGTCTCCACCGTGTCGACGTTCTGGCAACCGGCGTAGAAACGGTGCCCGATCGTGCCTTCGGCGTACTTGTCGCTGAGCCAGGTGCCCATCGACAGCAGCACCGGCAGCGAGGCGTAGTTTTCGCTCGCGATGAGCTTGAGAGAGGCCCGTTGGTCGGTGAGTTCCTGCCTGGCCGCATCGGCGATCCGCGGTTCGACCGTCGAGATGACGTCGAGGATTTGCCGGTACGCGCTGCTGATGGTGGCGTTCACGTCGCTCATGGGGACTCCTGGGTCGCACTGACTGGCCGTCAATCTACTGGTCGGCGCTCCGGGGCGCGTCCCGTCTTGGGCTCACCAGCGCGCGAGTTCAGCCTTGGGTGAGGATGCCACGGTCGATCAGCACCGCTCGGGCGTCGGTGACGCCGTGCCAGAGCCGTGCGTCCAAGCCCGCTCGTCGCCCCGCCTCGACGTTGCCGCTCCGGTCGTCGAAGAAGATCACGTCGCGGGCGGGGATGCCGAAGCACGAGACAGCGGCTTCGTACGACCTCGGGTCCGGCTTGGCGACCCCGGTGTTGCAGGAGAACGTCGTGCATCGGAACACGTTCGTCCAGGCTTGTCCGGTGAATCCACGTACGAACGATCGCGGAGCATTGGAGAGCACCCCGAGCGGCACATCGGCCTGGACGAGGTCGTCGATCAGCCTGACGACGTCCGCGCGTGGACGGCTCCACCGAGCGACGTCTGCGGCTGTCAGATCGGCGATCGTCGCCGGCGTGGGGGGTACGGCTCCCGCCCTCGCGGCGACCGCCGTCCAGTAGTCGGCGTCCGAGAGGTCGAGGTCGTACCGATCGCGTTCAGCCCAGACCGCGCGACCCACCCGCTCGACGTTGTCCGAGTCTTCGGGGAGGCCGAGCGACTGGGCGACGCGGGCCAGGTCGGGACCGTCGGTCACCACGACCCCGCCGATGTCGAACAGAACGGCGCTCGACGTCATCGCAGCTTCCACGTCTTGAGGATCGACCAGGTCATGGTGTCCCAGTAGCGGTCCGTCCAGTCCTCGGAGGTGAACCGGAACGCGGTGACGACGTCTCCGGTCCAGATCGACGGCCGCCCGATCCCCAGTTCAGCGAGCACGTCGAAGCACTCGTCGGCCGCGTCTGGGTTGTCGATGCCGTCATGGCCTATCAAGGAGAGATGGGCATCGAAGGTCTCGGGCGCATCCCGGAGTCGTTGCGCCGTGGTGCGGTCCGTCGGTGGGAAGACCCGGATCGGTCGAACCGCGCGAAGCACCGATCCCATCAGGTCCGCGAGGCTCTGGGTCGCCCCGGGCTGGGTTCGGATGCGATAGCCGATCGAGTGGTTGTCGGCCTGTTGGATCTCTTCGTTGACCAGGGGAAGGGGGAGTAATCGGCGATCACCGCCTCGAGCACGTCCACGAAGACCGGCTCGGGTACCGACAGAGCGATCGACCCGACCAGGGTGACGTGCGGTGGGTACGCCTTGGCCGCGGTGAAGCCGTACTGATCGCTGACGATGGAGTAGGCCCGCAGCGACTCTTCGATCAGCGCTGGCGAGGGCCGCAGGAACACGCCGTACCGGTGGGGACCGGAGTCGGTCCCCACCAGTGACGTCGACTCGAGCGTCGTGGTCACTTGCCGACTCGCTTGTTGTAGTCGCTGATCAGGGTCGGTGACTTGTCCTCGACCGACTTGAAGGTGGTGGTGACGTCAGCGCCACTCACGAGCACCGACTCCATCGCCTTCTGCAGTTCGGTGCGGATCGGCTGCAGCGCACCGGAATGGCACCCGGCAGCCGCGGCCGAATCAGCCCCACCGGCGAGTTGGGTCAGCAGTACCTTCTGGGCCGGGTTGGCATTCGACGCCAGGCTCGTGGCGGCACTCTTCGAGTTCGGCAGATAGCCCGACGTCGTGAACGAGTTGCTCTGCACCTCGTCGCTGGCCAAGTAGGCCGCGAACGCCCACGCCGCCTGCTCCTTGGCGCCCTTGGCGTCCTTGCCGAGGACCCAGACCGAGTTTCCTCCGGGTACGGCACCGCCCTGGGCATCGTCGAGCGGCATCGGGGCCAGCACCGGGGTGAACTTCGCGGCCTTGGTCACGTTGCCGAGCACTGAGCTCGACGCGAGCAGAATCCCGGCGTCGCCGTTGGAGAAGGAGGTCTGCGCAGCGTTTCCGTCACCACCGACATTGACGGCCCCTTTGGACTTGTAGAGCGCCTGGACCGCGGTCCATTGCGCGACCTGCTTGGGGTCGGTGAGAACGACCTTGGTCGCAGGCGAGGACCCGACCCCGTTGTCAGGGGTGCAGTAGACGATGCCTGCCGACGCGGTCATCTGCTCGACCCACCACGGGTTGATGTGGAACACGAACCCGCCCTTGCCGGTAGCGGCGTTGATCTTCGTCGCCCACTCGAAGGTCTGAGCGAACGTGGTCGGCGGCTTGGTCGCGTCGAGTCCGGCCGCTTTGACGAGGTCGGGGTTCATGAAGAGCGCAGGCTGAGACGTCTGGAACGGGACCGAACGCATCGTGCCCCCGATCGTGTAGTACGTGCCGACGAGCGGGGCAAAGTTGGCGAAGTCGACCAGCTTGGTGACCTTGTTGAGGTCGTCGGCCGACACCGTCAGCTTGGTGTCGATCATGTACTGGGTGTTGACGTCGTTGACCTGCATCAGGTCGGGCGTGTTCTTGGCTTGCACCGCACTGGCGAGCTTGGTGATGGCATCGTCGTACGTGCCCTGGTAGGTACCCGTGACCTTGATCTTGCCGTCGTGCTTGGTGTTGAAGTCGGCCACGGCCTTGTCGACGACCTGGGCAGCAGCACCCGAGGCCGAATGCCAGAACGTCAACTCCACGAGTCCGCCGGAGGCGGGGGACGCGCTGGAGGAACAACCTCCGGCGAGGAGGGCGGCAGCTGCCGCCAGGGCGAGGAACGGTCTGCGCTTCATTTGTTGGCTCCTTCGGTGAGACCGCGGGTGAGGAATTTCTGTCCGGCCAGCACCAGTGCGATCAGAGGGATCGACACCAGGGTCAGGCCGGCGAGGACGACTCCGACGTCGGTGCTCTCCGCGTCGGACAATTGGGCGATGCCGACCTGCACGGTGCGAGCCCGCTGGTCGGTCACGAGCAACGGCCACAGGTAGCCGTTCCACGCAGCAATGGCGCTGGTCACGATGACCGCGTAGACGGTCGGCTTGCACAGCGGGACGAGGAATCGCCACACGAACTGCACTGGGCCGACGCCGTCGAGCATCGCGGCTTCTCGCACTTCGGTGGGGAAGGACAGGAACGCCTGCCTCAGCAGGAAGGTCGGGAACGCCATCGCTGCGAACGGGATGAATACCGCGACGATCGTGTCGAACAGACCCAGGTCGTTGATCAGGAGGAATTTCGCGACGACGATGCCCTCCGACGGGATCATCATCGTCAGCATGATGAACCCGAACACCCAGTTCGGGTGCTTCAGCCGACCGAAGACCAGTGCTGCGGCGGCGAGGATCGCTGTCACCACCTGACAGGCGGTCTGGAACACGGTCACCAGCACGGTGTTGACCAGTTGCCGCTCGAGTGGAATCCGTCGGAGGGCGGCGGCGAAGTTGTCCATCGTGAACGCAGTCGGCCAGAAGTGTTCGAGCAAGTTGCTCGGGTTGGCGCCACGGACAGAGCCGGTGAGGGCGTACCACACCGGGGCGATCACGAAGATCAGCACGATTGCGATGTAGACCCACAAGGCGGTCTTGGTCGCCCTGCGTGTAGCGGGAGCCGACATCAGTAGTTCACCCACTTCTCGACACGGAACTGGAGCCAGGAGAAGAGGCCGACGATCACCATCAGCATGACGCCTCGGGACGTCGACGCCCCGTAGTCGGCGTTCGACGCGAACGCTTTCTGGTAGAGGTCGAAGGTGAGCGTGGTCGTCGCGCCGTCGGGTCCGCCTTTGGTGAGGATGTTGAGGAGCGTGAACTCACGCAGGGCTGAGATCGACTGCGTCACGACGAGGAAGAACACGGTCGGCGTGATGAGTGGGACCTGGATGCTGGTGATCCGTGACCATGGGCCCACCCCGTCGATGTCTGCTGCTTCGAGCACCGACACCGGGACGTTGTCGAGCGCGGCCAGCAGCAGCAGAATCACCATCCCGAGACTGACCCAGGTGTCCACGATGACCACCGAGACCATCGCCCACTTGGGATCTGTCAGCCAGGAGGGCCCTTGAATCCCGAACAGGGACAGGAACATGTCGATCGTGCCCGACCGCGGAAGGAACATCGTCTTGAAGACCACCGACGCGATCGCGACCGAGAAGGCCATCGGAATCAGCACCAGTGGTCGGACCAGACGTGATCCAGCGAGCCGGCTCGACAGGGGCAAGGCGATGGCCAGGCCCACGACCAGTTTGGCCGCGACCGTGAACACCGTGAAGAGCAGCGTCACGAAGAGCGTGCGCCCGAACTCGGGCTGGGTGAGCATCTTCGTGTAGTTCTCGGCGCCGACGAAACCAGCCGGCCGGCCGAACAAGTCGGTGGTCTGCATGCTCAGGTTGATCGTCGAGACCAGCGGCCAGTAGTCGAACAGCAGCATGATCCCGATCGTCGGGGAGAGGAACAGATAGGCCCAGCGGTAGGTCCGCTGACGACCTGCGGCGGGCTTCGCCACGAGACCCCCTTTTCGGAAAGTTCAGACTCAATGTGGAACGTTCCCACTAGTAGGGTAACCGTCTGGGGTGGACGTGTCCACGTGCGGAAGTGAACGATGCGTGTCGAGAGGGTGACTGTCAGCGATGAGCAAGACATGATTCATTGGCAGGCTCTGGTCGAGATGGCCGTGGGCGTCGGGCTGGCGGTCCTCATCGGCATGGAGCGCGAGTTCAACGAGAAGCCCGCCGGGATGCGAACGTGCGCCTTGGTCGGGCTGGGGTCGTCGTTGTTCACCGTGGTCTCGCGGCACGGGGCGTGGTTGCTGCCGGGGCTGGCGGTGACCAATGTCGACGGATCGCGAGTCGCCGCCCAGATCGTCTCCGGAATTGGTTTCCTGGGGGCGGGCCTGATCTTCGTAGGCAGGGACGCGGTTCGTGGTTTGACTACGGCGGCGAGCATCTGGTTCGTGGCCGCGGTCGGGATGGCGTGTGGCGCCGGGGTCGTCGATCTCGCGGTGACGGCGACGATTCTCTACCTGGTCGTGATGTTCGCCGTACGACCGTTCCAGCGGGTTCTGCCGCATTCGCGTCAATCGCATCAGACGTTGACGGTCGTGTATGCCGACGGGCGTGGCATCCTGCGCGACGTCATGACGATGATCGGGGCGCACGGCACAGCGGTTGACAACCTGGCCGTGGTGAGGGCCGAGGCGGGCCCCGACGGGGAGCCCCGACAACGGGTGCGATTCGATCTGCACATGCTCGGTCAGTCGATCACCGACCTTGTCCGCGAGCTAGCCGTCATCGAAGGGGTATACGACGTGCAGTTCCAGCGCACCCGTCACGAGAACGGATAGGGGAACGATCCCAACTTCGACTGTTGGCCGGCTGGTGGTTGAGGTAGTGTCGCGTCATGGTCGAACCCTTCGATGCGGTCGATGTGATCCGGTCCAAGCGCGACGGCGGCTCGCTGAGTCCCGCCCAGATCGACTGGACGATCGACGCCTATACCCGCGGCGTCGTCGCCGACGAGCAGATGTCCGCGCTCGCCATGGCGATCTTCCTCAACGGGATGAGTCGGGAAGAGATTGCGCGGTGGACCGCGGCGATGATCGCCTCGGGGGAGCGGATGGACTTCACAGTGCTGGGGCCTAGCTCCGACAAGCACTCGACGGGCGGTGTGGGTGACAAGATCACCCTTCCTCTGGTGCCGCTCGTGGCGGCGTACGGCGTACGGGTGCCTCAGCTCTCCGGCCGTGGCCTCGGGCACACCGGGGGAACGCTGGACAAGATGGAATCGATCAGCGGATGGCGGGCCAACCTCGGCAACGACGAGATGATGGCGATCCTGCGTGACGTGGGCGGGGTCATCTGTGCCGCTGGTTCTGGCTTGGCTCCGGCCGACAAGAAGCTGTACGCCCTGCGCGACACCACCTCGACCGTCGAGTGCATCCCGCTGATCGCAAGTTCGATCATGAGCAAGAAGATCGCCGAGGGATCCGGATCACTGGTCCTCGACGTCAAGACCGGGTCCGGGGCGTTCATGACCGACGAAAGCGACGCGCGGGCGCTGGCCCGCACGATGGTCGACCTCGGCAATGACGCCGGCCTACCCACGACGGCCCTGCTCACCGACATGAACACGCCCCTGGGGTTGACCGTCGGCAACGCTTTGGAGGTACGGGAATCGGTCGAGGTGCTGGCCGGCGGCGGGCCGGCCGATATCGTCGAACTGACCGTCGCATTGGCCCGAGAAATGCTCGCCATGGCTGGGAAACCTGACGTCGATCCGGCCGAGGGGCTGCGCAACGGCTCGGCGATGGACGTCTGGCGCCGGATGGTCGCGGCCCAGGGCGGCGATCCCGACGCGCCGCTGCCGGTCGCGCCGTACACCCAGGTCGTCTCTGCCGACGGCGACGGCTTCGTGACCGGCCTGCACGCTCGCGCGATCGCGGTGGCGGCTTGGCGGCTCGGGGCCGGCCGCGCCCGCAAGGAGGACGCGGTCGATTTCGGTGCAGGTGTCGAGCTTCACGCCAAACCTGGAGACCGCATTTCGGCCGGCCAGCCGATCATGACGCTGCACACGTCGGATCCAGCCCGGTTCGCTCGTGCTGACGAGGCGCTCACAGGCGCAGTGACGTACGGCTCCACGCCCCCCGTTGCTCGCCCGCTGGTCATCGACCGGATCGTGTAACGACGCCCACGAGCCGGCCGTGGAAACGGCGGTTACGGCCCCCCGACCTCGGCCAGGGTCGCGCCCTCGTGCCACGCGACCGGTACCAACATCTCCCGGGGTTCGGAATCTGGTTCGTTGAGCCGGCGGATCGTCTCGGTCCACACCGCGGCAGCGAAACCGACCTCGTCGCGGCAGGTGCCGGAGACGTCGGGCAGGAACGGCAACGGCAGATGGTAGGAGTCGGCCGCGACCACGGTGATGTCCCTGGGAACGACGACACCAGCGGCCGCGAGCCGTTCCATGACTCCGATCGCCGACTGGAAGGACAGAGAGACCACAGCAGTCTCGTCGCCGCGATCGGCCAGGAACGCGTCACCCACGCGAGCGCCGTCGTGCACCTCGTACCCGCCCCGCAAAGACCTCAACTTCATCCCACGCTGAGAGGCGGCCCGATGCAGGGCGTCCACGCGCACGCGGGCCGAGTAGTGATTCGGGTCGTGGTCGATCAACACAGCGCTTCGATGTCCCCACTGCCACAGATGACCGAGCACCTGCGCGTGACCGTCGGGGTCGTCGTACACTGCCGAGGCATCCGTACCGGCAGCAGGCCGGGAGATCACCACCGTCGGAATTCGGGAGGCGATCCGTCCGACCGTACGTGCCGACATCAACCCGGACCCGACGATCAGCGCGTCCACGCCGAGGTCCAGAAGAGTCGACAGCGCCGGCGCCTCCGAGCCGGGCACCATGTTGCCGGTCGTGCCGATGATCCGTACGTCGTCGCGTGCTGCCTGCTCCTGCAACCGCGCGAAGTGGCTGGCGTAGAAGTCGTTGGTGACGTTGCGCAGCAGAACCCCGACCGTGCCGGACGACCCCTTCTTGAGAGACCTGGCCGCAGAATTGAGTTGGTAGTCCAGGGCCTGCATCGCCTGTTCGACTCGGGTCCGAGTCGCCGGGCTGACGGGCCCCTGGCCGGTGATCACCCGGGACACGACCGATTTCGAGACTCCGGCGGCGCGAGCGACGTCGATGATCGTCGGTCGCCTGGGCATGGGGCTCAGGCTACTGGGCCGACACTCGGGTCAGCTCGTACAGCGCAATCCCCGCGGCCACTCCAGCGTTCAGAGATTCCACGTCACTCGCGATCGGAATCCTGACCAGGGCATCACAGTGCTCGCGCACCAGACGCGACAAGCCCTCGCCCTCGCTGCCGACCACGAGCAGCACTGGCCCGTCGACGGCGATTTCCCCGATCTCGTCCTCGCCTTCGCCGGCCAGGCCGATCACGGTCATCCCGGCTTCGGCGAACTGTGTCAAGACCCGGTTGAGGTTCGTGGCCCGTGCGACAGGCAGGCGCGCCGCCGCGCCGGCCGAGGTCTTCCAGGCGGCGGCGGTCATCTGGGCCGACCGGCGCTCGGGGATCACGACGCCCACGGCGCCGAACGCGGCCGCCGAACGCACGATCGCGCCGAGGTTGCGGGGGTCGGTGATCTGGTCGAGCGCGACCACGATCCCGTCGGTCTCGACCGCGGCGGCGAGCAGGTCGTCGGGATGGGCGTAGGTGTAGGCCGGCAGTTGGAGCGCCACCGACTGGTGTACGGCTCCCCCGGTCAGCCGGTCGAGTTCCGCGCGCGTGACCTGCAGCAGCGGCATACCGGTTGCGGCGGCGTGCTTGAGGATGTCGCGCAGCCGATCGTCGCGCTCGGCTCCCTCGGCCACGTAGGCCGCCTTCACCGGCAGCCCGGCCTGCAACGCCTCGAGCACCGGGTTGCGCCCGGCTACCCACTCGGGGCCGGCGCCGGGTCGCCCAGTGCGTCGCTCCCTGGGCTCGGCCTTGACCGGACGCTTGGCAGCGGCTTGTTTGGCCTTGTAGGCCTGGTGGTACGGCCGATCCTCCGCTTTCGGGGTGGGCCCCTTGCCCTCCAGGCCGCGCCGTACCCGCCCGCCTGACCCTGCCGTACGACCCTTGGCGCCGATGCCCTTGCCGGACTTGCGAACCGCGCCCTGACGTGACGAGTTTCCCGGCATCACAGGCTCCAACTCGGGCCGGCCGGCGTATCGGTGATCGTCAGGCCGAGTGAAGTGAGCCTGTCGCGGATCGCGTCGGCGGCAGCGTAATCCTTGCGCGCCCTTGCCTCGGCACGCGCGTCGAGCAGCGCCTTCACCAGCCCGTCGACGATCGGTTCGAGTTTCGCGTCCCCGTCGCCGAAGCCGGCCCAGATGGGGTCGTCGGCGCGCAGACCCAGCACCTCGAGCATCGCGGTCACCGAGGCCAGGGCCTGACGGCCTTGGGTCTCGTCACCGCTGGCCAGCGCCTGATTCCCTTCTCGGACCGTGTCGTAGAGCACCGCGAAGGCGGCCGGCGTGCCGAGATCGTCGTCCATCGCCGCTGTGAACGCGGCCGGAAACTCGCGCAGGTCGGGGGTGGCGGTGCCGTACCTCTCGCTTGCCCGCCGTACGAACCCGTCGACGCGGTCGAGAGCCGCCGTGGCCTCGTCGAGGGATGTGGCGCTGTATTCGATGGCCGACCGATAGTGCGGTTGGGCGAGGTAGAACCGGACAGCGCGCGGTGGGTAGTGCCGTACGACGTCGCTCACCAGTGCGCCGTTGGTCAGCGACTTGCTCATCTTCTCTCCGGCCGCGGTGACCCAGGCGTTGTGCATCCAGGTGCGGGCGAAGGGATGCCCTGCGGCCCGGGCCTGGGCGAGTTCGTTCTCGTGGTGCGGGAAGCGCAGGTCGAGCCCGCCACCGTGGATGTCGAATTCGTCGCCGAGGTACTTGATCGCCATGGCCGAGCATTCCAAGTGCCAGCCGGGCCGACCACGTCCCCACGGTGAGGGCCACGACGCTGTGATCGGTTCGGTGGGTTTGTGTCCCTTCCAGAGGGCGAAGTCGCGCGGATCCCGCTTGCCGCGAGGGTCTGCGTCCTCGGCGGGCGCCATGTCGTCGACCCGTTGACCGGACAGTTCGCCGTACGTGGGCCAGCTGAGCACGTCGAAGTAGACATCGCCCGAACCGTCCTCGGCCACGTAGGCGTGCCCGGCCTCGATCAACTCGGCGATGAGTTCCAACATCTCCGGAATGTGGCCGGTGGCACGCGGTTCGTACGTGGGCGGCTGACAGCCGAGCGCGGCATAGGCGTCGTGCAACTCACGCTCGAAGCGATACGCGTGGGCGAACCACTCCACCCCTGCCTGGGCCGACTTCGCCAGGATCTTGTCGTCGATGTCGGTCACGTTCGCGACGACCGACACGGTGTAGCCGCTCGCCGTCAGCCAGCGCCGCAACACGTCGAACACGACCTCCTTGCGGATGTGGCCGAGATGCGGCGCCGACTGCACGGTCAGGCCGCAGTGGTAGATCGACACGTGACCGTCGACGATCGGCACGAGTGGCCGTACGGCGCGGGTCATGGAGTCGTACAACTGAAAACTCACCCGCGCAGTCTACGCAGGCGAGACGGGGCTACCCACGCACGCGAGACCGGTCTACCCGCTGGCCGCTCGTGGGCGGATCGCGTTGATGTCGAGGTACGGCGACGCCGCCTCGGCCTCGGCCTCGTCGTCTTCCCACGGATCGTACGGCGGGGGGTCGTCGTCGCTGTCAGCGAAGCCGCGGGACGGGTCGTACGGGTCGGCCAGCCGCTGGTCGAGCGGTGCCAGGGCATCGGAGGACAGGTCCTCGTCGGGCAGGGCGCGCAGCACGTCGCGCACGTAACCCTCGGTGGCCTCGGCGATCGGGACTTCCCGGGACTCACGCTGTGACGCGTACCAGCGGTAGTCGAGCACTTCGTGGAACAACTGGGCGGGTTCGCGCTTGCCGCGTAGGTCGTTGGGAACATGGGCCAGCACGGTCTCGAACACATTGGTGAGCCAGTCGTGGGCGACGATCGCCTCGTCGACGTGCTGCCGGCCGGTGCGGAACCGGTACGTGTCGAGGTCGTTGAGCAGCCGCCGGGCCTGGTTCTCTTCGGTATCGAGGCCGGTCAGGCGCATGAGGCGCCGCGAGTGGTGGCCGGCGTCGACCACTTTCGGCTGGATCCGGACGGTGTGGGAGTCGTCGCTGGTCTGGATGTCGAGTTCGGCGACGTCGAAACCGAGCGCGTTCAACCGGCGCACCCGGCCTTCGATGCGCTCCAGTTCCGAACCCGAGAACACCTCGACTCCGGTCAGTTCGGCCCACAGTTCGCGGTATCGCAGTTCGACCATGTCGACCAGTTGCAGCGGGTCGAGGGTCTCCTCCAGCATGCCGCCGGCCTGGAGATCGAGGAAGTCGCCGAACAGGTTGGTCCGGGCGACGACCAAGTCGTGCTCTCGTTGGCCGTCGGTCAACTGGGTGTGGAGCTCGCCGGTCTCGGCGTCCACGAGGTAGGCGGCGAACTGGCCCGCGTCACGACGAAACAGCGTGTTCGACAACGACACGTCGCCCCAGAGGAATCCGATCAGGTGGAGCCGCGCGAGCAGGACGACCATGGCGTCGATCAGGCGAGTCACCGTGTCCTGACGCACGCCCGACGAGAACAGGGACCGGTACGGCAGTGAGAACTCGAGATGGCGGGTGATCAGAATGGGGTCGAGAGGCTCTCCGTCACCGTCGACGCGTTGCGTAATGACTCCGATCGGCTCCACGGCCGGGGTGTCCATGCGCATCAGGTCGTGGAGCAGCCGGTACTCGTGAAGGGCCAGGTGTTCGATGACTTCCTTGGCCGCATAGACGGAGTTGCCGACTCGGATGAACCGCACGACGTGGCGCGAAATACCGCGTGGCAGGGCAACCAGGTATTCCGTTGGCCACTCGGCCAAAGGCGTGCCCCAGGGCAGCGGGATCAGCCGTGAGTCGGGCTTCGCCGATACGAATCTGGGCACCCGGTCAGTCTGTCACGGCCGACAGTTCTGGACCGAATACGCACGAGGGCCCCGCCGGTTCGGCGAGGCCCTCGTGGTTGGTCGAGACCCGTGTCAGGACAGGCGCTCCAAGGTGGAGTTGTTGAACACGTGGATGTGGTCGGTGTCGACACCGAGCCGGATCTGCGACCCGCGCTCCGGTGGCCGACGCGAGGAGATGCGGGCGACGATCTGCTGAGCGGTCAGCTTCTCGTTGTCGCCCAGACCAGCGAGCGTGCCGTACACGTAGGCGTCGGCGCCGAGTTCCTCGACGACCGCCACGTCGACCCCGATGCCTTGGTCGGCCAGAACGAACGCCTCGGGGCGGATGCCCAGCGTCAGGGTCTTCTCCGAGCCTGCGCGCCCGAGCACCTCCCGGCTCACCGGAACCGTGTAGTCACCGATCTTCACGCCGCCGTCCACGACGTTGCCGGCCATGAGGTTCATGGCGGGCGAGCCGATGAAGCCGGCCACGAACAGGTTGGCGGGCTTGTCGTACAGGGTCAGAGGCGTGTCGACCTGCTGCAGGAGGCCGTCCTTCATGACCGCCACCCGGTCGCCCATCGTCATGGCCTCGACCTGATCGTGCGTCACGTAGACCGTGGTGACGCCGAGACGGGTCTGAAGTGCGGCGATCTGGGTCCGGGTGGAGACGCGCAGCTTGGCGTCGAGGTTCGACAGCGGCTCGTCCATGAGGAAGACCTGGGGCTGACGAACGATGGCGCGGCCCATGGCGACGCGCTGGCGCTGGCCGCCGGACAGAGCCTTCGGCTTGCGGTTGAGGAAGTCCTCCAGGCCCAGCAGCTTGGCGGCCTCGAGCACGCGGTCGGCCCGATCCTGCTTGGCGACTCCTTGCATCTTCAGCGCGAAGCCCATGTTGTCGGCGACCGACATGTGCGGGTAGAGGGCGTAGTTCTGGAACACCATCGCGATGTCCCGGTCCTTCGGCGGCAGGTCGGTGACGTCGCGGTCACCGATGAAGATCTGGCCTGAGTTGACCTCTTCGAGGCCGGCCAGCATGCGAAGGGAGGTCGACTTGCCACAGCCCGACGGGCCGACGAGCACCATGAACTCGCCGTCACCGATCTCGAGGTTGAGCTTGTCGACGGCCGGATGATCTGCACCCGGGTAGACGCGTGTCGCATCTTTGAACGTCACTGTTGCCATGCGGCGATAACTCCTTTTCCACGGGCAGGTACGTGCCCGACGATCCGTTGTGGAGGGAGGATTGACCCTCTGGCGCGCATCCTTTCACGTTTTTCGGCGTCCTGGGAAGCCTTGGATGGCTTCGAGGACAGATGCCGAACTGGGCGGTCAGGGATCACTCAGCCCGCGTCGTCAGAGGATTCGATACCAACGGTCGTCGGCTCGGGGATCCAGCTCCGCACGGTTCGGGTCAAGAAGAGTCCGAGTACGGCAGCGCTCACGACAGAGCCCCCCACCAGGGCAGTCGCCGCCTTGGTGGTCAAGCCCAGCGGCAGCCAGAGGCAGGCGACGGTGGCGATCAGGCCGGCGACCCACCCGACCAGCACCCAGATGTCATGTCGATGGGCGAGCAGGGCCTGCGCGGTCGCCAGAGCGATCATGAACGCGGCCCCGGACACCGCGATCAACACCAGGTCCAGCAAGCCGATCGAGAACTTGGGACCGTAGATGAGGCCCATGGCCCAGGGCCCGAGGATTGCGACACCTAGCACGCCGGCGAGCCCGAGCACCGTCGTCGCGATCAAGGCGAGCCGTACCGTGCGGTTGAACTCCGTCTTCGCACCGCGGGCGACCAGTCCTGCCAACGTGGGCAGGAAGACCGCTTGCACCGCGGCGAACAGGAACAACGGGATTCGGCCGATCGTGACGGCGCTCACGAAGTTTCCGGCGGCGTCCTGTTCGGTCGCTGTCGCCAGGTAGGCGATGACGAGCGGGCCTGCGTTGCTGAGCAACTGGCTCGCGATCGTGGTCGACACCAGAGGAGCGAGCGGGGTGTCTTCGGTCACGGTCGGGTGGTCGCGCAGCCAGCGCAGGGCGGCGACCGAGACGGTGAGGACGACCGATACCAGGGGAGAGACGACGATCGCCCAGCCGTACGTGTCGACCGTTCCGGAGCCGGTCAGGAAGATCACCACCGCGATGACCACGCGGACGACGGCGTCGATGGCGAACACGAAGCCGTACCTCAGGAACTGCCCGTACCCGGCCAACACCCCGCGCGCCAGGTACTGGACGCCGATCGCGATGATCGCGGCGGCGGTGTACCAGACGAGGCTCCTCTGACCGTTGAAGATCGCACCGGCGATCCAGCCTTGGGCGACCAGGCAGACCAGGAGGATCGCTGCGGAGGCAGCAGCGAAGTAGCGCAGCACGTGGGTCAGCCGAGGGGGCGCCTGCCCGGCCGCATGCCGCGCTGCGGCGAGGCGGGAAACCTCTTGCTCGACAGGGATGAACAGGCCGAGGCCGATCGCGTTGACGGTCGTCCAGGCGACCGAGAAGGGCGCGTACGCCGCGGGCCCCAGATCGCGGCCGGCCAAGCCCAAGAGCACGAAGTTGGCGGCGCCGTACAGGCCGAGCCCGATCATGACCGAGAGGCTCCCGGTCGAGGCCTTGCGGGCGGCGGTCGGCTCGGCATCAGTCACGGGCCAAGTCTTGCGCACGACACCGTGCGCTCGGCGCAGCCTGCTCGTCGGTCGGGCCGGTTAGCATGAGCGGGTCGAACGGAGGTGGCATGGATCAGTCAGACGTGTGGCTCGTCGTCCCGATGTACAACGAGGGGCAAGTGGTCGCCGACGTGGTGTCCCATGCTCGGCAGACGTTCCCGAACGTGGTCTGCGTCGACGACGGCTCCCGTGACGACTCTGCGGCGGCGGCTGCCGCCGGTGGCGCGGTGGTCGTGCGGCATCCGATCAACCTCGGCCAGGGAGCCGCCCTGCAGACCGGGATCGAATACGCGAGGGCCCAGTCGGGCGCCGGGTACCTCGTGACGTTCGACGCCGACGGCCAGCACAACATCGCCGACGTGGAGCGGATGATCGCTCGACTGCGGGCCGAGCCGCTCGACATCATCCTCGGCACGCGGTTTCACGGCGACGTCAGCCATATTCCGCTGGTGAAGCGAATCGTGCTCAAGACCGCAGTCGCGGTGAGTCCGCGCAATCGCAGGCTCAAACTGACCGATGCCCACAACGGGCTTCGAGCCTTCACGAAGAGCGCGGCCGACAGGATCCAACTCACGGCCAACGGGATGGCACACGCCGACGAGTTCGTGGACCTGATCGACCGGTTGCAGCTCCGGGTGGCCGAAGAGCCGGTGCACATCAACTACACCGAGTACTCCATGAGCAAGGGTCAGTCGATCCTCAACGGGGTCAACATCGTGTTCGACAGCGCCGTTCGCCGGCGGTAAGGAGCTTCGTCCGACATGCTCATCAAGCCGCTGCTGATCCTGGCGATCCTGAGTGCTGCGGCGATCGGCCTGTGGCTGACCCGCAAGCGGGGTTCGGCGCGCACGAGCGCCTACCTCAAGATCGCGATGGGCTTCTTCGTGCTGTTCGCGATCTACGCGATCATCCTCCCCGAGCACGTTCAGTTCCTGGCGACGCTGATCGGGGTCGGGCGAGGTACGGACCTGCTGCTCTACATCCTCTTCATCGTGTTCACGGTGTTCGTGGTCTACACCTATGCCCGCTTCATCGACATGGAGTCGAAGATCGCTCGTCTGTCACGGGCGATTGCTCTCGCGTCGGCCCCGACCGAACACCCGGCACCACCCCAGCCGGCATCCTTGACGGCCGGTGATCCCGCCGACGAGCAGACGGCAGTCGGCGCCGTACCCGAATCCGAACCGCAGATCTGACGGTCGCCCGTCCCGACGCGAGACGGGCGAGGATCCTTCGGACCTGGCCTGAGCTCGCAGCTTCGGTGAGGTCTGGTTAGGCTCACAGGATGCGTACGGCAGACCTCCCCGCGACGATGCGGGCCCTGGTGAAGACGGGTCCGCAGCCCGGGCTGGAGATGACCCAGGTGCCGTTACCCAGCATCGGGCCGGCGGATGTCCTGGTCCGGGTGAGAGCAACCGGGATTTGCGGCACGGATCTGCACATCGAAGCGTGGGACGACTGGGCGCAGCACTCCGTACGGACACCCGTGGTGGTGGGCCACGAGTTCTGCGGCGAACTGGTCGCGCTCGGAGACGCCGTGGACGGCCTCGAACTCGGCCAGTTCGTGTCAGGCGAAGGTCATATCGTGTGCGGCCAGTGCCGCAACTGCAGGGCTGGCAGGCGACATCTGTGCGTACGAACCCAAGGGATCGGCGTTCAACTCGACGGGGCGTTCGCCGACTACGTCGCGATCCCGGCCAGCAACGCGTGGGTGCATCACCAGCCGATCGACGTCGACGTGGCGGCGATCTTCGACCCGTTCGGCAACGCCGTTCACACGGCGTTGACGTTCCCCTGTCTCGGTGAGGACGTGCTCGTCAGCGGTGCCGGGCCGATCGGCCTCATGGCCGCGATGGTCGTGAGGCACGCGGGTGCGAGGCACGTGGTCATCACCGACCTGTCCGACGAGCGGCTGGCCCTGGCCCGGCGGCTCGGCGTCACACGGGCGGTCAACGTCACCCGGGAGTCGATCGCCGATGCCCAAAGAGAGCTCGGGATGAAGGAAGGCTTCGACGTCGGGCTGGAGATGTCGGGTTCGCCGCGCGCGCTGCGCGAGATGATCGCGAACATGACCCATGGCGGGCGGATCGCGATGCTGGGGATCCCGTCGGGGGAGACCACGCTCGACCTGTCGGCGCTGGTGTTCGGAATGATCACGCTCAAAGGAATCTACGGGCGAGAGATGTTCGAAACCTGGTACGCGATGAGCGTGCTGCTCCAATCCGGCCTGGACATCTCGGGTGTGATCACCGATCGGTTCGACGCGAGCGATTTCGCGGCCGCGTTCGCCACGGCCCGCGCCGGGCGAGGCGGCAAGGTGGTCATGCACTGGTGACACGCGAGGAGGCGTGATGTTCAGCTGGGGACGAGAACTGCAGTCGGCGATCGACGGGCTGAAGTCCGACGGGCTCTACAAGGTGGAGGGCAGGCTGCAGACGCCTCAGTCCCGAACGATCACCGTCGCCGGTCGGGACTTGGTCAATCTGTGCGCCAACAACTACCTCGGGCTGGCCGACGACCCGCGGGTCGTCGCTGCGGCGAGGGAGGCGCTGGACCGCTGGGGCTTCGGGATGGCGTCCGTTCGGGTCATCTGTGGCACCACCGATCTCCACGTCGAACTGGAACGACGGCTGAGCGCGTGGCTCGGCACTGAGGACACCATCCTGTTCTCGTCGTGTTTCGATGCGAACGGGGGGTTGTTCGAGGCGATTGCCGAATCCGGTGACGCCATCATCTCCGACGAGTTGAACCACGCCAGCATCATCGACGGGGTACGGCTCTCCAAGGCCGCTCGGTACCGCTACCGCAACCGGGACCTGGCCGACCTCGAGGCACAGCTGGTGGCGGCCGGATCGGCGCGGCGCCGGATCATCGCCACCGACGGGGTGTTCTCGATGGACGGCTACTACGCCCCGTTGCCCGAGATCTGCGACCTGGCCGATCGGTACGACGCCACGGTCATGGTCGACGACTCCCACGCGGTCGGATTCACCGGGAGATCGGGGGCAGGAACCCCTGAGATGTACGGCGTGACGTCGCGGGTCGACGTCCTCACGGGCACGCTCGGCAAGGCGCTCGGCGGGGCGTCCGGCGGGTACGTCTCGGGCCCCGCCCCGCTCGTGGAATGGCTGCGGCAGCGGTCCCGGCCGTACCTGTTCAGCAATTCCCTGGCTCCCTCGATCGCGGCCGCGTCGCTGGCCGTACTGGACCTGCTCCAGTCGTCGGGAGACCTACGGGACCGCTTGGCCGAGCACACGGCGTACTTCAGGGCGGGTTTGGCCGAGCGCGGATTCGAGGTGCCCCAATCTACGCACCCGATTGTGCCCGTGATGGTCGGGGACGCCGGGCGTGCGGCTCGCATGGCTGACGAGATGGTGAGCAGGGGTGTGTACGTCAGGGCGTTCAGTTATCCGGTGGTGCCGCAGGGGAAGGCGAGGATCCGTACCCAGCTGTCGGCCGCCCACACCCGGGACGACCTCGACGTGGCCCTCGCGGCCTTCGAGCAGGCACGGGCGGCGGTCTGAATCGCTCCGGACGGACTCGCCGTACGGCCCGGGCGCGCCTGTACGCTCGCCGACGTGACGTCGCCCGAGGACACCGAGCCGGACGAGGGTGTGCCGTCGCCCGACGTTCGGCAGCCCGAGGCCGAGCCGACGCCGGACCAGGCGAAGCCAGAGGAACAGCCGAAGGAATGGTGGGACGATCCCAAGCTGCCGTGGCGGCACAAGCCGACCAAGACAGACCTGGCGTGTTGGGCCTGGATCGCGGTCGTCGGGGTGTACGGGTTGGTCATGTTGCCGCTGCGGCCGGTCTTGTTGGGGCTGAGCCCACCCGTGTCCGCGGCGATCAACGGCGGCCGTACGAGCGTGGTCGCCACCGGTGCCTGGACCGCGGTGAACGGCGGTCCGATCCTGCTGTACTGGCTGGCCAGCACGCTGTCGATCGTCAAGTTCGACTGGATCTACTGGTGGGCGGGCAAGCTCTGGGGTGACGGGATCATCGACGTCTTCGCGGGACGGAGCAAAGGCGCCCGCAGACGGGCGGAACGTGCCGTACGGCTCACGCATCGGTACGACATCCTGGCCGTCGCCCTCACGTACGTGCCGATTCCCTTCCCCACGGCCGTGGTGTACGCCGCAGTCGGAGCGGCGGGCATGTCGTTGAAGAAGTTCCTCACTGTCAACATCGCCATCGCCGGGATCTTCCAGGCGATCTACCTGGCCATCGGCTGGAAGATCGGCGAGCCCGCGGTGGCCCTGGTCAAGATCTACGCCGACTACATGTGGTACGTCTCCATCGCCCTGCTCGTCGGGATGCTGGTCGCGGCGTGGTGGCGGTCGCGGCGCAGTGTGGCAGGGTGAGACCAGCACGATCCGTCGGGAGGTCCCCATGGCCGGCACGGCCGAAATCCATCAGCACGCGACGTTGACGCCGACGAAGCTGGAGGCGCTGGCAGCCTGGCTGCCGGGGCAGGAATGGTTCGACGGTGACGTCTCCGATCTCACGATCGTGGCCCACTTCAGGTTCGTCGATCCCACGGGTGACGTGGGCGTGCAGACCATCCTGCTGACGAGTCGCGGGGTGGTCTACCAAGTGCCGCTCACCTACCGCGGAGCCGCGTTGGCCGGAGCCGAAGCGGCCCTGGTGTGCGAGATGCACCACAGCGAACTCGGCTTGCGGTGGGTGTACGACGCGATGGCCGATCCGGTCTACGCGGCCGAGCTGCTGCGCACGATCGTCGAATCCGACACCGAAGCCGACGTCACCGCTGGAGAGAAGCCGATGACGGTCGCGGGTTCGGGAACCGACGTGACGCCCCATCCGACCGCCGAGCGGATCTCCGACCACCTGTTGAGGTACGGCCGGTACGTCATGCACGTACCGCGCAAGCCCGACGAGTTCGAACCCATCGGGGCCCTCGGCATGCTGGTCGGGAGTTTCTCCGATCACGACCTCGGTGCTGACCTGGTGCTGGCCGAGTTGCGGGTCGACGACGGCGGCTGAGCGCGGTACCGCCCTATGAGGTCCCACGCCGGGAGTATCGAATTCCTCTTAATTCGCTGAACAAGTGAGGGAAACCTCAGTGAATGGGCAGTGAATCGGCTGGCCTACATTGCGGCGTGACACCTCACCGTGAGCGTGTCAAGGAGGTCAGTTTTCATGATCGACTCCACCACGGTGCTCTGGGGTCAGACCCTCGTCTACACGGCCTACGTGCTCGTCATCAGTGCTGTGGTTGCGTGGTTCGCCCTCAAGATCACCCGACCCACCGGTTCGACTCCGGTGGTGAAGCCAGCCTACTTCTACACGTTCGTCGCATTCCTGACGATCGTGGGAGTATCACTGCACATCGTCACCTACAACACGATTCCGTGGGTGCCCAACGACATTAATGCCAAGGTCGTCGGCCGAGACGTACCCACATTTACGTTCTCGGTGAGGAATCACGCGTACTACTACAACGGCGCCAAACTCGACGAGCAGGTCCCCGCCTCGGCGCGGGTCCAGGTGCCGTGCAACCAGCTCGTCAAGTTCTCGGTCACGACCGACGATCAGACGTACGGCTTCGGTTTGTTCAGAGCTAACAACTCGATGGTCATGCAGATGCAGGTCGTGCCGGGGCATCCGAACGACCTGGTCTGGACCTTCGTCAAGAACGGCACGTACACGATCCGGTCCACCGAGTACTCCGGCCCCAAGGGGAACCAACTTCAGGTCAAGGACGCGATCGTCGTGTCCGGGTGTGAGAAGAGTGAGTGACATGTCCACGTTCACCGAGACCCTCATCCAGGGCAACGAGAAGGCCTTCAAACCCGCGACCCTCACTCCCATGCAGAAGCTGACGCTTCAGTACGTCGTGTTCGGGATCGTGTTCTACGCCTTCGCGGCCATCGAGGGCATGCTGATGCGGATTTACGAGGTCAAGCCCGTGGACCTGATCTCGCCGAACCAGTTCTTCGCCATCATGACCGCTCATCCGCTGGTCGGAATCTTCGGATCGAGCTACCTCCTGGTGTTCGGAGCCTTCAATTTCGTCCTGCCGTACCTCCTCGGCAAACCGATCTGGTCGTACAAGATGGCTAAGGCCACGATGTGGCTGATCGTCGTCGGAGTCTTCACCTTCTGGGGCGCCGGCTTTGTCAGCCACTACTCGCCGATGTACACCCTGTACTGGCCGCTTCCCGCCGACTTCAGCCAATTCAGCGCCCTGGGCGGAGCGGTCTTCATCACCGGCGTAGCCCTTGTCATGGTCGGCACCTTGCTGTGGGTCTTCAACACGTTCAAGACCCTGACGTTCACCCCTGCCGGGGCCGAGAAGGTACCCGTCGCAGCGACCCTGGGGGATGCCCTGGGGCTTACCACGCTCAAGAGATTCTTCACCGGCAAGTTCCGCAACGACCGTGAGCATCTGGTGCCCCTGCCGGTCGCCGGCATCGCCCGCGGATCGGTGGACGTGCTCTTCAACGCCCTGATCCTGACGTTCACCGGCGTGCTCATCCTCGTCTACATGATCGCCGAGCTGAGCGGCCACTCGTTGAAGACGACTTGGGTCGACGCCCTGCTGTACAAGAACTGGTACTGGTGGGGCCTGGACCTGATCGCCGACGGGCTGGTGCTGATCTTCGTGGCCGGTACGTGGTACCTGATGGCCAACCTCATCACCGGGAAACCTGTCTTCATGGAGAAGTGGGCCCGCCTGGCCCTGGGTGTCGAGTTGGTCGTCTCGTGGACCGTCTGGTCCCATCACCTGTTGAGTGACCAGGCGCAGCCGGAACTGCTGAAGATGGGCTCGGGCGAGATGGTGACCGCGTTCGAGTTGATCACCCAAGGGTTGGCGTTCTTCATCACGCTCGCGACGCTCTACCGGGCTCGGCCCCTGAAGATGACCAACGAACTGAAGTTCCTGATCGCCGGGCTCCTAGGGTTCGCCTTGGCCGTACCCGCAGGGATCATGCAGGCCGACGTCGGCCTGAACCGGGTGTTGCACAACACCCAGTGGGTGGTCGGTCCGCACGTTCACGTCGCGGTCCTGGTCGGCTTGACGATGACGATCTACTCGGCGGTCTACTACCTGCTGCCGGTGCTGACGAACGGCGCGAAGCTGTGGAGCCAGAAGCTCGCGAATGTCCACTTCTGGTGTCACCTGATCGGAGGCATCGGCATGGGCGCGTTCATGGGGATGGCGGGACTGCAAGGCATGCTCCGACGGACGATCTACGTCAACTTCGAGTACGGCCCGTACATGGTCTTGGCGGCCCTGTCCGGGGCCTTGCTGATCGTGGCTCTGGCCGCATTCTTGCTCAACCTGGTGATGACACTCGGTCTCAAGGGCGCCCTCGGGATCTTCGTCAAGGGGGACCTGCCCGAGCGGGTGCTGCTCCCGGCCGGCTGAACCGTAATCAGGGTGGTGTGGTCGGCGGCGCGCCGTCGAACTGCCGAGCCGTGCGCTCGAGCCGTTCGACGTAGTCGGCCCACCACCCGGCGTCGACGTCGGGCAGATTGTCGTTGTCCAGACGCAGCCCGACCGAACCGTCGATCATCTCGCGCACGATGTCGGCCTGCCCGGCATGACGGGTGATGTCACCGGTGGTGTGCACGATCACGAGGCGCAATGACACCGGATTGCGATCCGCCGGCCACCACGGCACCTGACCCTCGGCGTCCAGATCCAGTGCCTCGACGGTCGCGTCCGCGTGGCTGGCCGACGCCTCCCACAGGGCGACGATGTCAGCCTTGGTCTCTCCGGGCTGGGCCCACATGTCGTCGTTCGGGTCGGCGGAAGGGCCGAAGAATCGAAGCGTGATGGGGAACGGACGTCCGAAACAGTCGCCCAGATATCCGGCCTGAACAGCCGCGACGTGTTTGACCAGTCCGAGCAGGTTGGTACCGGTGCCGGTCATCGGGCGGCGGGTGTCGTACTCGCTCAAGCCGTCGAGCTTCCAGAACAAGGCGTCGCGAGCCGACCGGAGGTGTCGATGGAGAATCTCCTTCTCGTCCATGGCGACAAGCTTCGCAGGCAGCGTCGTTAGGCTCCAGACGTGAAGCTCACCTACATGAGGCAGTCGTACGAGAAGGACGAACTGGACGAGGCCAAAGCCGCGTCAGCTCCGATGCGGCAATTCCAGGCCTGGTTCGCCGACGCCGCGGCCGTCGTCAAGGAGCCGAACGCGATGACACTGGCGACCGCGACAGCCGACGGGCGGCCGTCGACCCGGGTCGTGCTCGCCAAACAGGTCGACGACCGAGGAGTCGTGTGGTTCACCAACTACGACTCCCGCAAGGGCCGCGAACTGGCGGCGAATCCGTACGCGGCCGTGCAGTTCTTCTGGCCCGAGTTGGAGCGGGTGGTCCGGATCGAAGGCCGAGTCGAGAAGGTCACGCCGGCCGAGTCCGACGCCTACTACGACAGCCGGCCCCTGGACTCCCGGCTCGGGGCCTGGGCATCGCCCCAGAGCCAGGTGATCGGGTCGCGGGCGGAGTTGGTCGCCAATGCCGCTGCAGCCGCCGCGAAGCACGGTGTGCGCCCTCCCCGCCCCGACCACTGGGGCGGGTACCTGCTCATCCCCGAGGTGTGGGAGTTCTGGCAGGGAAGGAAATCCCGGCTCCACGACCGGCTCCGGTACCGATCGGCCGGCGCCGGGTGGGTCAGGGAACGTCTCGCCCCCTAGCCTCGTCGGGCCACGAGAGAGAGCGCATCCCATGCCCAACATCACGGTGGTGACCGGCGACATCACCACGGTCAACGTCGATGCGATCGTCAACGCGGCGAACTCCGGCCTGATGGGTGGGGGAGGGGTCGACGGCGCGATCCATGCCGCAGGTGGTCCCGAGATTCTCGAGGCCTGCCGGGAGCTTCGCCGTACCTCCTTACCTCGCGGCCTGCCCGCCGGCGAGGCAGTCGCTACCACCGCGGGAAATCTGCCCGCGCACTGGGTGATCCATACCGTCGGGCCGGTCTACTCGACGCGTGAGGACCGGCGGCCGACCTTGCTGCGCGCCTATACGTCGTCGCTGGAGGTGGCCGACGAGCTGGGCGCCCGTACGGTCGCCTTCCCGCTGATCTCCGCTGGTGTCTATGCCTGGCCGCTGGACGATGCCGCTGCGGCGGCGGTCGAGGCGATCTCCCGCTCCGATTCCCACGTCGCCGAAGCGATTCTCGTGGCGTTCGGAGGTGCGGCGAGGGCGGCGATCGACAGGGCGGTACGGCAGACCCGCGGCTGAGCGGGTCAGACAGGATCGAGAACCGCGACCAGGAACTTCGAGTCGGCGGTGAACGGGCGAAGGTTCCAGGAGGAGTAGGCCGCGGTCAGCGTCAGTCCGGCGGAGGCAGCGTCGGTGGCAAAGTCGCCGAAGTCGTACCCCCGACCCGCCCCGAAGCCCGACACGAATCGACCCGAGGCGATCACGTGGGCGCGGATTCGCTCCAAGACCTGACGACGCGTGCTGGCAGCCAGGAACGCCATGACGTTGCCGGCCGCGACCACGAGGTCGAACGGTTCGTCGATCCCCTCGGCGGGTAGATCCAGCAGCGCCAGGTCGCCGGCCAGCCATGTGCTGCCCGGGAAGTCCTGGCGTGCGTAGTCGACGAGCGCCGGGTCGACGTCGACGCCGACGACGGTGTGGCCGCGCTCGGCGAGGTAGCCCCCGACGCGTCCCGTTCCGCAGCCGGCGTCCAGGATCCGTGACTTGCGCTGCGCCATCGCGTCGATCAGACGGGCCTCGCCATGCAAGTCGGCGCCGTCGGCCGCGAGCCGGCGCCACCGGTTGGCGTACCGGTGCGAATGCATGGGATCGGCCTGGATCGTACGTGTCCACTGACTGGGTTCGACCACGGCACGGATTCAACCGCATCGGTCGGATCATGGAGCGCTGCCCGATCCGTCGTGGACATGCTGTACTCGGCCCATGAGCGAACCCACCGCGCCTCCCGCAGAGGACAAGGATTGGACGTACGTCGTCACCGCCGGCTGCGAGGAATGTGGCTTCGAGCCGTACCCGCACAGCCTCACCGCCGACCGAGTCAGAGCCACGATCCCGCGCTGGCAAGGGGCGTTGGCGGCTTCGAACGTCGCCACGCGACCCTCGCCGCTGGTCTGGTCCCCGTTGGAGTACGGCTGCCACGTGCGTGATGTCTGTGGGGTCATGGCCGGACGCGCGAGACTGATGCTGGCCGACGACGGGGCGAGCTTCGAGAACTGGGACCAGGACCAAGCAGCCGTGGTGGCGCGCTATTGGGCTCAGGACGCCGCCACGGTGTCCGTCGAGTACGCCGCCGCCGCCACTGGCGCGGCCGCTGTCTTCGGGGCAGTCCAGGATGAGGAGTGGGTACGGCGAGGCCTCCGCAGTAACGGCTCGGAGTTCACCGTGGCGAGCCTCGGGCTTTACTTCGTGCACGACCTCGAACACCACCTGCACGACGTCGGAGCCTGAGCGTACGGCGGCCGTTCGACAACCGGTACGCTGTCGTGGCGCCGCCCCTGTAGCTCAGTGGTAGAGCATCCGCCTTGTAAGCGGAAGGTCGTGGGTTCAATCCCCACCGGGGGCTCGGTGACTCAGGGCAGCCCCGTCAGAGCACGTAGGCGGCGAGGTGCTCACCCGTCAACGTCGAGCGGCCCGCGACCAGATCGGCCGGGGTTCCCTCGAACACGACCCGGCCACCGTCGTGACCGGCGCCGGGACCGAGATCGATGATCCAATCGGCATGCGCCATCACGGCCTGGTGATGCTCGATCACGATCACCGACTTTCCGGAGTCGACGAGGCGATCGAGCATGCCGAGGAGTTTCTCCACGTCGGCCAGGTGCAGGCCAGTGGTCGGCTCGTCGAGCACGTACACGTCGCCCTTGCCGCCCATCTGGCTCGCCAGCTTCAGCCGCTGCCGTTCACCACCCGACAGTGTGGTCAGCGGCTGCCCGAGGCTCACGTAGCCCAAACCGACGTCCACCAGCCTCTTCAGGATCGTGTGTGCTGCCGGGATGCGTGCCTCGCCGGTGGCGAAGAAGGCTTCGGCGTCGGTCACGGGCATCTCGAATACCTCGTTGATGTTCTTTCCGCCCAGCCGGTACTCCAACACCGACCCGAGGAACCGCTTGCCCTCGCACTCTTCGCACACGGTCGCGACGGTGGCGAGCATCGCGAGATCGGTGTAGACCACCCCGGCGCCGTTGCAGGTCGGGCATGCGCCTTCGGAGTTGGGGCTAAACAGTGCCGGCCTCACGCTGTTGGCCTTCGCGAAGGCCTTCCGGATGGGTTCGAGCATGCCCGTGTACGTCGCCGGGTTGCTTCTGCGGGAGCCCTTGATCGGTGTCTGGTCGACCGTCACCACGCCGTCGCGGCCGGCCACGGATCCGGTGATCAGCGAGCTCTTGCCCGAGCCGGCCACGCCGGTCAGGACGACGAGCACTCCGAGCGGGATGTCGAGGTCGACGTCGCGCAGGTTGTTCTCGTGAGCGTTCCTGACGTCGAGCACCCCGCTCCGCAGGCGCACCGACGGCTTGAGCGAGGCCCTGTCGTCCAGGTGCCGGCCGGTCAGGGTGCCGCTGGACCGCAGTTGACCGAGTGTCCCTTCGAAGACAAGTTCCCCGCCAGCAGACCCGGCCCCCGGCCCCAGATCGACGATGTGATCGGCGATCGCGATCATTTCCGGCTTGTGCTCGACCACGAGCACGGTGTTGCCCTTGTCACGCAGGCGCAAGAGCAGGTCGTTCATTCGCTGGATGTCGTGAGGATGGAGGCCGATCGTCGGTTCGTCGAAGACGTACGTCACGTCGGTCAATGACGAGCCCAGGTGACGGATCATCTTGGTGCGTTGAGCCTCGCCCCCCGACAACGTGCCGGCCGGCCGATCGAGGCTCAGATAGCCCAACCCGATCTCGACGAACGAGTCGAGCGAATGGCGCAACGTCGCCAGCAAGGGCGCAACGGTCGGCACGTCGATCCCCCTGACCCACTCGGCCAGGTCGCTGATCTGCATCCGGCACGCGTCGGCGATGCTGACGTCTCCGATCTTCGACGTCCGGGCCCCTTCGCTGAGCCGTGTGCCGTCGCATTCGGGGCAGGTGGTGAACGTCACCGCGCGCTCCACGAACGCCCTGATGTGCGGCTGCATGGCGTCGGGATCCTTGGACAGCATTCCCTTCTGAAGCTTCGGGATCAGACCTTCGTAGGTGAGGTTGATGCCCTCGACCTTGATCTTCGTGGGCGCCTTGTAGAGCAGGTCGTGAAGCTCGCGTTTGCCGTACCTCGACAGCGGCTTGTCCATGTCGAAGAACCCGCTCCCGGCGAAGATCCGGCCGTACCAGCCGTCCATGCTGTAGCCGGGAATCGTCAGCGCGCCCTCACGCAGACTCAAGCTGTCGTCGTACAGAGCCGTCAGGTCGAAATCGGTCACCGACCCGCGACCCTCGCAGCGGGGACACATGCCGCCGGTCCGCGTGAACGAGGCCTTGCTCGCCATGGTCTTCTCGCCGCGCTCGACCGTGAAGGCTCCGGCGCCCTTCACGGACGGCACGTTGAACGCGTACGCGCTGGGCGGGCCGAGGTACGGCTTCGCCAACCGGCTGAACAGGATCCGCAGGAGCGCGTTGGCGTCGGTCGCGGTGCCGACGGTCGATCGGGGATCGGAACCCATCCGCTGCTGGTCGACGATGATCGCCGTGGTCAGGCCGTCGAGGACGTCGACGTCGGGACGGGCCAGTGACGGCATGAATCCCTGCACGAACGCGCTGTAGGTTTCGTTGATCATGCGCTGGCTCTCGGCGGCGATCGTGTCGAAGACCAGCGAGCTCTTGCCCGACCCCGAAACACCGGTGAACACGGTCAGCCGCCGCTTCGGAATCTGCAGACTCACGTCTTTCAGGTTGTTCTCCCGGGCTCCGTGCACCTCGATGACGTCGTGGCTGTCGGCAGGATGTCGGCTCATGCGTTCCCTTTGCTCGGAAGCGGGCTCAAGGGGGGAACGGTATCCCAGCGGTCTTCAGATTCCGGGAGCCGCCACGAAAGCCGTACCCGCACCGGAGATCATCGGGGTCTCCGAAGCCGGCACGAAGGCCGCCTCTCCCTGGCGCAACGTCACGGACTCAGCCGTGCGCAGCGTGGTCAGCGCGATCTCGCCGGAGGTCGCGAGAACGATCCGCGCCGCAGAACCGGGCAGGAGGACCGGTTTCAGGCTGGTTTCCACGCGCCACACCGTGAACTCGTCGGCATGAGTCCGGTAGTGGACAATCCCGTCGCCGAGGACGTCGGCTGACATGGCCTCCGGCTGCTCGGCCGAGAACCGGACGACGGCGAGGAGGGCGTCGACGTCGATGTGCTTGGCGGTGAGGCCGCCACGCAAGACGTTGTCGGAGTTCGCCATGACCTCGATCGCGAATCCGCGCAGATAGGCATGCATGTTGCCCGGTGGCAGGAAGATGCCCTCTCCGGGATCGAGCTGGAACCGGTTGAGCAGCAGTGCGGCGAGCACTCCGCGGTCGCCGTGGTGCTGGTCGTCGAGCTCGAGAGCGGTCCGGGCGAACAGGCCGAGTTCACCGGGATCGTCGACGTGGTGACGGGCGGCCTCGACGACCACGTCGACCAGGGCCAAGCGTTCCCCGTCGAGGCTGAGCACGTCGAGGAACACTTCGGCGAGCGCGGCGGCCCCCTTGCGCTGGGTGAGCGGCCCGATCACGGTGGCCAACTGCGATGCCACGCCGAGACCGTCGAACAAGTCGGCGGTCACGACCGGATTGCGAAAGCCGCACAAGCCGTGGAATTCCGTCAGGGCGATGACGCATTCCGGCTTGGCCCAGGAGTCCCGATAGGTCCGGTGGGCGGCGTCCAGAGGGATGCCGGCTGCATTCTCCCGTGCGAACCCGTCAGCCGCCTCGGTGGCGTTGGGATGGGCCTGGATGGACAGCGGATGGGCCGCAGAGAGCAGCTTCATGAGGTACGGCAGACGCCCCCCGAAGCGGGAGGCTACGTCGGTACCGAGCAAATCCGGATCGTCGCGCAGCCGGGCATCGAGAGGGAAACCGTCGACGAACGAGGGCGCAGACTCGTGTGCGCCGTACCAGTGTTCGGCGTACGGCTCGTCCGTGACCGGGATGCCCAGCAACGTTGGAATATCGGAGGTCGACCCCCAGGCGTAGCGCTGGGCGCGGCCTTCGATTCTCTTCATGAACCCTCTCCGGGAACTGCGTCGTCTGTCGACCTCATGCTATCTGCTCGCTTGACAAGGCCTGACGCCGCTACCCGCCTCTGAATGACATCGGTGTGATTCGTGTCCTAGGATATGCCCCATGGCTTCCGCCCTTGAGTCTCGTGCCGTCGAGTTGAGCGCCCGCGATGCCGAGATCCTGGACTTCGAGCGCACCTGGTGGAAGGCGTCGGGTCTGAAGGAACAGTCGATCCGCGAGCGGTTTGCCTGGTCGCCGACGAGGTATTACCAAGCCCTGAACAACCTCATCGACACCGAGGCCGCGCTGGTGGCCGATCCTCTGCTGGTGAAGCGTCTGAGGCGCCTTCGTGACGCACGTCGTCGCAACCGCTCAGCCGCCCGGCTCGGGCTCGACGTCGTCAAGCGTTAACAGACCGCCTGGCTCCGAAGATCTGAGTCCAGGGCCGCGTCGCCACGTCGCGATAGCCCCCGGCGGCCAAGCCCGCGGATCGCTCGAACACGTTGCGCGCCGCCCGATCACCGGTGCGCAGCCACGACCAACCCATGGCTGCGCCGTACAAGGGCAGGAACAGCGTGCCGCACAGCACGTACTGCCACGTGTGCCGCTCCTCGTGCTCCAGGACCCCCGGTGTGGCGGACTCCAGGAGTTCGAAGGTCGACGGTGTCAGCACGACGTTGCCCACCGTGAACGCCCCGGCGACCGGGAACGACAGCCGGTAGCCTTCGGCCAACTGCAGCCCACGCTCGCCTGGTCGTACCGCCGCGCCACCGCAGCGGGCGATCAGCAGACCGAGCGGAGTGGACAGGTTCAGCAGGTTCGCGACGCGTCGGATTCGGTACGGCCATGCCAGCCTTCGCGGTGCCTCGATACGCCTCACGCGAGTCTGTACCCGGCTCCCCGGACCGTCTCGATGACGCCCGCTCCAAGCTTGTTGCGGAGGTACCGGACGTAGACGTCCACCACGTTGGAGGCCGGGTCGAAGTCGTACCCCCACACGGTATTGAGCAACTCCTCACGGGTCATCGTCTTACCCGGATTGCGCATGAAGGTCTCGATCAGAGTGAACTCGCGGGCGGTCAACTCCACCTCCCGCCCGGAGATGGTTGCCCTGTGGGTGCGCAGATCGAGTCTGATCCGTCCGTGCTGAAGGGTCAGAGCTGCATCGCCGGGATCGGGCCGAAGGCGCCGGCGGATTCTGGCGATCAACTCCTCGAACCTGAACGGCTTCGCCATGTAGTCGTCGGCGCCGTACTCCAAGCCCTTGACCGTGTCGACGACGGCAGACCGGGCGGTCAGCATGATGATCGGGATGCACGACCCTTGGGAGCGGATGTGGCGCAGCACCTCGAACCCGTTCACGTCGGGCAGGCCGACATCCAGCAAGACGAGATCGAACTGTCCGGACAGGGCCTTGGCGGCTGCGGCGACGCCGTGGCTCTCGATGACAGGCCTGAACCCGGATGCCCGGAGTCCTTTAGCGAGGAAGGCGGCGATGCGTGCCTCGTCTTCGACGATCAGGATCTGGTCCATCAATTCTCCGACGAGAGGGGGCGTTCCCGGGGAAGGACGAGGCTGACGGTGCTGCCGACCTCCGTCACGGAGTCTATGTCCACTTTGCCGCCGTGTGCTTTGGCGATCGAATTCACGATCGCCAGACCGAGACCCACCGAGTCGGTCCTTCGGGCTCCGGCGCGCCTGGAGCGGCCGAATCTCGACAGCACGATCTCTCGTTCCTCGGTTGTGAAGCCCATGCCGTGGTCGCGCACCCAGAGTCGTACCGAGTCGCCCTCGACGCGGCTGCCCATGCCGATCGGGGAGCCGTCGGGGGAGTACTTGACCGCGTTCGCGGCCAACTGCAGCCAGGCCTGCGTGACCCGTTGGGGATCGCACGTGACCGTGACGTCGGCCAGCGCATCCATGGACCACGGCCGGTGCCCGAGTACCCGAACTTTCTCGTATGTCTCGTCAGTGAGCCGTCCAATGTCGACGGCCTGAGGTACGACGAAGTCGTTGCGCTCGGATTGGGCGAGCAACAGCAGGTCGTTGACCAAGTCGCTCATCCGGGCCAACTCTTCCAAGGCCAGCGTCCTGACGATCTCGGCGTCCATGGGATCGGTGGCTTCCATCAATTCGAGGTGACCGCGGATGATCGTCAGGGGAGTGCGAAGTTCGTGTCCGACGTCGTCGAGCAGTTGCTTTTGAGCACTCGCCGCCGATTCGAGCCGGTCGAGCATGGTGTTCACCGTGTTGGCCAGAGCGGCGATGTCGTCGTGGCCTCTGACCGGGATCCGGCGGGAAAGGTCGTGTTCGGTGATCTCGGTGGCCGTGATCCGTACCCAGTGAATGGGCTGCAGCAAACGCGCGACCAACAGCCAGGTGATCAACGCGACGACGCAGATCGAGCCGAGGGCGACGATGACGTACGTGCCATAAGTGTCGTTGAGGGCGCGGCGTTCGACGTTGAGGTCGACGACTCGAACCAGAGCCCCCTTCTGGCCGGTGCCGGCGAACGTCACAGGGGCGACGAGGTACATGAAGTCGGCATGTGCCGTGGAGTACCGATCGATCGTGCGTTCGGACCGTTCAGCTAGTGCCGCCACGGTTGCGACGAAGTCCGGGTCCGCTTCCGGGTGCACGGTGACCGAATCGGGCGAAACCCACCGCACCTCGTCGCCGACGATCGCGAAGGCCCCGTTGGATTCGGTCAGCTGTTTGCTCTGGAGCGCCGCCCGGAGCAGATCGTCGAGGTCGGTGAACTGTTGGCCCGTGTCGCGGTCGATGTTGGTCGAGGCCAGGGTCTGGAACTCGGAGTAGTCGCGGAACAGTTGCTGTTCCGACACGCTTTGAATGCGGCTCCACTGCAGGGCGTACGCCACGATCCCGGCCAACCCCACCGCGAGGGCTGTGAGCAGAGCCACCATCAGCACGAGCCGTTGTCGGATGCTACGGACGAAGACCGGTCGCGATCGATCGATTCCGGCCTCGTGGGCTGCCCCGTCAGCGGTGGCCCGACGGGCTGCAGTGGAGACCTCGGTAGCCACGATCAGCCGACGGCCGTGACGTCGAACTCGGCTGGCTGTGAGGTGTGGGCCATGGAACGCGATCCTAGCTTCGGAAACCCTCGCAGGGCATCGGTGCTGGCTGTCGTGGCCGGCTCAGTCATTTGCACTCGCCTAGGTCGAGTGCTAGACATGGATTAGCACTCTCGGTAGTTGAGTGCTACGTCAGTCGATGAGGCTTTCAGCCGTCCGTCGCGGGCATTGGCCGACGTCATCCACGAACCACTCGGGGGACGACCCCAGACAGCCGGAGGAAACCCGGAAACACCATGGCAAAGCTCATTGAATTCAACATCGAGGCGCGTCGCGGTCTCGAGCGGGGGATGAATACCCTCGCCGACGCCGTGAAGGTGACACTCGGCCCGAAGGGACGCAACGTCGTCCTGGAGAAGAAGTGGGGTGCCCCCACCATCACCAACGACGGCGTCTCCATCGCCAAGGAGATCGAACTCGAGGATCCGTACGAGAAGATCGGCGCGGAGCTCGTCAAGGAGGTCGCCAAGAAGACCGACGACGTGGCGGGCGATGGTACGACGACCGCGACGGTTCTGGCCCAGGCGATGGTCCGCGAAGGACTGCGCAACGTGACCGCCGGCGCCAACCCGATGTCGCTCAAGAAGGGCATCGAGAAGGCCGTCGAGGCGATCGTCGCCGAGCTGGGCGACATGGCCACCGACATCGAGACCCGCGAGCAGATCGCGGCAACCGCGTCGATTTCTGCGGCCGATCCGTCGGTCGGGGAGATCATCGCCGAAGCGATGGACAAGGTCGGCAAGGAAGGCGTCATTACCGTCGAGGAGTCGAATACCTTCGGGCTCGATCTCGAGCTCACCGAGGGCATGCGCTTCGACAAGGGCTACATCAGCCCGTATTTCGTCACCGATGCCGAGCGGATGGAAGCCGTGCTCGACGACCCCTACATCTTGGTCGTCAACTCGAAGGTCTCCAGCCTCAAGGACTTGCTGCCCGTGCTCGAGAAGGTTGTCCAGAGCGGCAAGCCGCTCCTGGTCATCGCCGAGGACGTCGACGGCGAGGCTCTGGCCGGACTGATCGTGAACAAGATCCGCGGCACCTTCAAGTCAGTCGCCGTGAAGGCTCCGGGCTTCGGTGACCGTCGCAAGGCCATGCTGACCGATATCGCCATCCTCACCGGTGGCCAGGTGATCTCCGAGGAGGTCGGCCTCAAGCTCGACGCCGCCACCCTCGAACTGCTCGGCCGGGCCCGCTCGGTCGTCGTCAGCAAGGACGAGTGCACCATCATCGACGGTGCCGGCGATGCCGACCAGTTGGCTGGTCGTGTGTCGCAGATCCGCAAGGAAATCGAGAACTCCGACTCCGACTACGACCGCGAGAAGCTGCAGGAGCGGCTAGCCAAGCTGGCCGGTGGCGTCGCGGTGATCAAGGTCGGCGCCGCCACCGAGGTGGAGCTGAAAGAGCGCAAGCACCGGATCGAGGACGCCGTTCGCAACGCGAAGGCGGCCGTCGAGGAGGGCATCGTGCCCGGCGGTGGCGTCGCGCTCCTGCAGGCCGCCAAGTCGGCGTCGCTGCCGGATCTGTCCGGTGACGAGGCGACCGGTGCGACCATCGTGATCACGGCTTGCTCGGCTCCGCTGAAGCAGATCGCGGCCAACGCCGGTCTCGAAGGCGGCGTCGTCGCCGAGAAGGTCGGCTCTCTGCCGGCCGGGCAGGGTCTCGACGCAGCCAACGACACCTACGTCGACATGCTGAAGGCCGGGATCATCGATCCCGCCAAGGTGACCCGGTCGGCGCTGCAGAACGCAGCTTCGATCGCGGCGCTGTTCCTCACCACCGAAGCGGTCATCGCCGACAAGCCGGAGAAGGCTCCTGCCGTTCCGGCCGGCGGCGACGGTGGCATGGGCGGCATGGATTTCTGATCCGCAACCGCTCGAAGCGGGGTGGTCCCATCAGGGGCCACCCCGCTTTCGTGTCTTCGATTGACCCGACGAGGAACCGCTACTTGAGCTGGCTGTTCATCCACGCCAGCCGCTGGGCGCTCCAGTCCTTCAAGTACGCCACTTCCGCCGGCCAGGACCCCTTGATTTCCTGCACGTCCTCCAGGCGCTGGTTCACCGGCCACAGAGTGAAGTTCTTCTCGGCCGACTTCGCGATGGCCGCACTCTGTTGGTCGACGTACTGGCCAATGCCTCCGAAGACCGGTGCCAACTGCTTCCACCTGGCCGTCACCGCGGCCCGGAATCCAGGGTCCTCGTTGAGCCGGTTGAACCACGGTTCGTCGGTCTGCTTCGCGGTGATTTCGGGGTTGTAGTCCCGCAGGTACCAGCCGGTCGGATCGCCCTGCTGGCCCGTCCCCTGACAATCACCGAACGATGTGTCGAAGTCCCAGGCCGGCCCCATGAAGAGCTTGCCTGGCCCGGCGGCCGTATCTCGGGTCTTGTACATGTAGACCGACGAATACATGTTCGCGTCGATGTTCTTCGAGAACTCCTCGAGCAGGAACAGGTCGACGGCCGATTTCTCGTCGATGTACTTCCGCCAGCCGTTCACGGGATCTTTGAAGTTCGGCCCGTAGAGAGCCTTGTCCGCCTGGAGGACGTAGTCGGTGATGTAGGCGACTTGCTGGGGCGTGATGCCTTGACCGGCCACGTCCTCCTGGGGTTCTCTGATCCTCACGTTGCCGCGGTCCCCCACGTTGATCTTCTGAGTGCCCGACCCGCGGAAGTCCCACTCCAGCAGGTAGCCGCCGGTCACCGTAGGGGGACTGTTCCAGTCCGGGGCCGGGGTCGCCTTCGTGTCGTCCAACTGGTCGATGTTCACACGCAACTTGTTGATCTCGACTCGTTCGATCAGCGTGTACGACCCCTGATAGACGCCGTTCATGACCAAGTCCACCGGGACGGTCTTCGGGTTGAACGCCATTGCGTCCATCTGGTTGCCCAGGTACATCGCCAGGCTGGTGCGCATCAACGAACGGTCGTAGTGGTTGGCGAGCAGGGTCCATTTGCCGGCCTTGCCCAGGCCGCACAGGTCGGCCGACTTGTCGAGGTTGAAGTTGTACGGCTTCTTCTCCAAGGTCCAGGTGTAGTTGCCCCGTCCTGTGATCCTGGACAACGCTGGGGCCAGCGCCTGGCAAGGCCCGCCTCCGGTTCCGGGGACGATGGAGACCTGCCCCTCCCAGAACAGGTCGGTCGACACGATCGCGTCGCCTTCGTTGGTATTGACGTACATGGTGGCCAGCCCCGTCCCGAGGTTGGGTTGCGGCATCGCCCAGTCGACCGTGTTCGTGACGACTTCGGTGGGTCCTGGGTTGACGATGGCGCGGTACGTGTGTTGGACGGCCAGCGGCGCACTGATCTTGAACTTCGCCTTGCCGTTCGGGTCTGCGATCGCCATCGACACCGTGACCCATTCGGCCTTGTCATGACCGTCGGTCATGGGAACGACCTGACCGTCAATGACTTGGGTCAACGTCGTCACGATCGTGAGCGCCTGGAGCCGCACGGTCTTGTTGCCCGCGATGCCCTTCTCGAACACCGCCTCCCAACTGACGCCTTCCTCGGTGTCGACGAAGGCCAGCGTGGCTGGCGACGTGGTCTTGGACAGCCACCCGTTCTTGGCGGTCACGGCCCACGTGAACGTCAAGGTGCCCGCACCCATGAGCAGTCCGAGAATCAACAACAGCGCCATCTCGACGCGTCCAGCCTTCTTCACAACGTGATCCTTCGTGCGGTCTGAACCAGAGCGTCGTCCCACTCTTCATACGCTCCGATGGGCGAAGCGGTCACTTCGGTCTTGCGCGCCAGGCGCGCGAACGCGCCGTCGCGGGCCATCAACTGGTCGAACGAGCCTGCCTCGACGACGACCCCGGCGTCCAGGACGTACACCACGTCGACGTTGCGCACGGTCGACAGTCGGTGGGCGATCGTGAGCGTCGTACGGCCTCGGGACAGTTCGTCGATCGCCACCTGCAACTCCTGCTCGGTCTCGTTGTCGAGAGCGCTGGTCGCCTCGTCGAGGACCAAGATCTTGGGATCACGCAGCAGCGTGCGTGCGATCGCGAGCCGTTGTTTCTCGCCGCCGGAGAACCGGTGTCCGCGCGAACCGACGATCGTGTCGAGTCCGTCGGGAAGGCTGGCCACGTAGTCGGCGATCTGCGCCGCTCGGAGCACCTGCCAGATCCGCTCCTCCGTGGCCCGGGGAGAGGCGACGAGCAGGTTCTCGCGAATGGATGCGTGGGTCAGGTAGGTGTCCTGGGAGACGATTCCGACGGCGCCGGCCAGGTCCTCTGCCGCGATCGCCCGCAGGTCGACCCCGTCGATCAGCACCCGGCCCCGGGTCGGGTCGGCCAGCCGTACCAGCAAACTGCCCAGTGTGGACTTGCCCGAGCCGGTCTCACCGACGAAGGCAGCGCTACCGCCTGGCGGGATCGTGATGCGAATGTCGCGCAGCACGTCGGATTCGCCGTCGGGGTAGCGGTACGAGACCGTGTCGAACGTGACGTGACCACGCACGAGTTGCCGCGGAAACGGGGTCGGATGCGTCGGCGGCACGACCTCGACGGGAAGGTCGAGGTATCCGAAGATGCGGCTGAGCAACGCCATCGAGGCGACCCAGTCCGCACCGAGATTGAGCAGATCGACCAACGGCTTGAAGACGGCCGCCTGCAGCGTCGTGAAGGCGATCAACGTTCCGATGCTGACGTCCCCGGCGTACTCGGGGTATCCGGCAGCGACGTACACGCCCGCCGGAATCGCCGCGAACGCGATGTTCATCGCGGCCATGCGGCCACGACCCGCCATCTTGGACTGGATCTCCAACCCCGCCAAGGATTCCGACGTCCGCTCGAAGTTCTCTCCCCGGGTTTCGCCAATGCCGAGCGTCTTGGTCAACTGGGCGCCGCTGACCGACAACGCCTCCTCGACCTGACTCGTGAGATCCGCCATGGTCCGCTGCCGCTCGGTCACGATCGTCCGTCGTGTCTTCGCGACGGCGCGGGTCAGCCAAAGGGCAGGGGGGACGACGACCGCCGTCAGCAAGGTCAGGCGCCAGCTCAGCACCAGCATCGCCGAGACGGTCGCGATCGTCGTGGTCAGGCTCGTGGCCACCTGGGTGGCCGTGTTGGTGATGACCGACTGCAGACCGGCGATGTCGTTGGTCAGCCGAGACTGGATCTCGCCGCCGCGGGTGCGGGTGAAGAACGACATCGACTGGGACTGAAGATGCCTGAAGACCTTCGTGCGCAGATCGTTCATGATCGTCTGGCCCACCGATGTGGTGAGCCAGGCCTGGCCGATCGACAGGAGTCCGTTGGTGATCGCGACGGCGAGCATGCCGATCACACACAGGACCAGGAGCTTCCGGTTTCCGTGAGGCAGGGCGTTGTCGACGATGGTCTTGATGAAGAGCGGAAGGCCCAGTGCGACGAGCGAACTCATCGCGATCACGATCATGACCAATGCGAGTCGCCACTTGTGTTGGGAGAACAACTTCGCGACCCGCCTGAACCGCACGGGTGATTCCGCGAGTTGCTCACGATCCCGTGGGTCGACGGTACGACCTGACTTCGCCATTTACGTCTTTGCCCCCTCAGCCGACGTGAACAGTAACTTACGAAGGTACGAGCGGTGTTCGGTGGCCAGGGCCAGGGCGTGTCTGCGAATCCGTCGTGACGTGTGCTGCGGAGGCCCGGCCGGCTGGGTGGCGGTGCCGCCGGAGGGGGCCGCTTCCCTACGGTGTCAAGGCGCGGGCCAGCAACAGTGTGAATCCGACGACGATCACGGTGATCCCGCCGATCAGCACGCCGATGGTGGACCACCAGCCGGGGCGGTGCTGCCGTACCTTCGCCACGATCCCGGTCACCAGCGCTGCCGGACCCATGAGCGCCGCGGCCCAGAAGCCCAGGCCGGCGCCGACGACGAGAGGGTCGTTGGGTCGTTGGGTCGCGATGTTGGCGCCGACGTACAGGCTGACCACGAGGCCGATCAGTGCCCCCAGCGCCAGGCCGAACGACGCGGCCGCGAGGCGAGACGTGCGGAATACGTCGGCAGGTGGCTTCGTCACGGGTCTCAGTGTGTCACCGCGGTGCCGGGCGGATGCCGTACCTCACTGTCGACGAGAGAGCGCCAGGTGCCTACGAGGCCACTGTCCACGTAGGCCCGGAACGAACGGTCCGTTCGGGCAGGCGTACCAATGTGAAAGGCACGGATACCCGCCTGAGCGAGCCACGGCACGTGATCGGGGCGCAGGCCGCCGCCGGCGATCATGAGCTGGGCGATGGCACGATCGGCGCGGGCGCGCCGGATCAGATCGTCGAGGCCATAGCCGACACCTCGGGCCGATCCGCCGGTGAGGACTTGGTCGAGACCGGGGAGGGTACGGACGGCGCGCCAGGCTCGGTCGACGTCGAGGGCGGAGTCGATGGCGCGATGAAAGGTCCACGGCCAGCCGCCGTCGGAGGCCAACTCTGCACAGACTTCGCGATCAACATCGTTGTGACCGTTGAGAAAACCCATCACGATGCCGTCGGCGCCGGCATCCAGGTACGACGAGGCCAACCCCTTCAGCCTGGTCGTCTCGGCGCCGTCGGTGCCGAAGCCGCCCCTCAGACGCAGCATGACCCGGAGCTGGATCGTGGTGGCTCGCCGTACGTCGCGCACGAGACTCGGCTCGGGCGACAGCCCGCCTTCTGACATCGAACCGACGAGCTCCACCCGGTCCGCACCGCCGTCAGCCGCCCGCTCTGCGTCGGCGGCGTGCAGGACGACCACCTCTAGCACTCCGCTCACGGTTTCAATCGTCCCGTGTCAAGTCGAGGCCCCCGCGAAGGCGCGCACGCGAACTGCCCTCAAAGCGGCGTTTTGTTCGTTCAAATCCGATCGGGGTCACGCTCAGAGGCAGTTTGCGTACGGACCGGGCCTTCCAGTTGTGCCGGCAGGTCCCCGTGATGGAGCACGACCAGACTGGTGACCGCCCTGGTCAGCGCGACGTAGAGGCGGCGGAGTCCGGTGACCTCGTCGTCCTCGGCGGTGACGAGGGACGCCGGATCTGCCAGCACCACGTGGTCGAACTCGAGGCCTTTGGCGAGGGTTGCGGGTACGAGGTCGACTCTGGTCTCGAACGAAGCCACGTCGTCGCCGTGGCCGAGTTCTCGGAAATCGACGGCCGATCTGGTCAGCGACGTACGGGCGGCGGCCAACTGGGAGTCCGGCACGATCACCCCGATGGTTCCGGATCGATCGAGCAGATCAGCCACCGTACGTCCCACTACACTCGACGCCTTGGCCACCTGGCGAAGGTCCAAGTCGCCGCGGGATCGCCGTACGGACACCGGCGGCTTGAGCGCCGGCGCGATCGACGGCAGCAGCCGAGCTGCGTACTCGATCACCGACGCCGGCACCCGGAACCCCTCCGTGAGCTCGGAAACGCCTGCGTCGGGCTTGCCGAGGTGGGCCAGAGCCACAGCCCAGTCGCGCGATCCCCACGGTGTGGTGGCCTGGGCGAGGTCGCCCAAGACGGTGATCGACCCGGTCGCGGCGCGCCGGCCGACGGCTCGCAGCGCCATGGGGGAGAGATCCTGGGCCTCGTCGACGATGACATGCCCCAGCGATCCGGTGCGATTCAGCAGGTCGGCGAGCTCGTCGAGCAGGGCGACGTCGGCCACCGACCAGCGGGCGGAGCCGGGGGTACGGGGAGGCGTCGACCACAGCAGCCTCCGCTGTTCCTGGTCGTCCAGCACGCCTTCGGCCGACGCGGCGAGGAAATCGGAATCGGACAGCAGCCGCCACAGCACACCCGTCGGCGTGAGGGCCGGCCACACCGACGCGACCAGGTCGCGGATCGGCTTCGACCTGGCCACCGCATCCTGAACGCGGTCGTCGGGGGAGTCTCCCTCGGCCTCCATCTTGACCAGGATCTCGTGGGCGAGTCGTGGGGGGAGCAGTCGGCGGCCCGCGTCGTACCGAATCCCCCGCTCGCGCAACGACGCCATGGCGGCGGCGATCCGGCTGCTCGGCACGCGGAACGTCCGGGATCCTCGGGGTACGGCCAACGGTGCGGTCGGCGATCCCAGGTGACTCCAGACCGCGCGGGCCAGCACGGTCGCCAGCCGGGCATCGCCTTTGAGCAGGGCGGTCGCAGGCGGGTCGGAGCCACGCACCCGTACCCCCGTGGCCCCGGTCAGCAGCGACTCGGCCGTCGTCTGCCTGGCGTCGATCTCGCCGAGGGCAGGCAGCACGTCGCCGATGTAGCCGAGGAACGACTCGTTCGGGCCGACCACCAGGACACCCTGGCGCGAGAGCTGGTCGCGGAAGGCGTACAGCAGATACGCCGCTCGGTGGAGCCCGACCGCGGTCTTGCCCGTACCCGGCGCCCCTTGAATGCATAGCGAGGTGTCGAGGTCCGTGCGCACGAGCACGTCCTGGTCGGGCTGGATCGTCGCGACGATGTCGCGCATGGGGCCGGTTCGAGGCCGCTCGATCTCGTCGGCGAGGAGGTCGGAACTCCCTCCGCCGGAACGGGTCAGGTCCTCGTCTTCGTACGCCGTGATCTCGCCCGATCCGAAACCGAACCGGCGCCGCATCGCGACCCCCATCGGGTCGCCCGGCCGCGCGCGGTAGAACGGCAACGACATCCTCGCGCGCCAATCGACGACCAGCGGCTCGCCGCCGACCTCGCCCGTGACGTGTCGCCGACCGATGTAGAGCCTCTCGTCCAGCTCCGCACCGAGAGCGGTCGCGTAGTCGAGGCGACCGAAGAACAGGGGCACGGAGGGGTCGTCTTCCAGCGACCGCATCCGTCGGTACAGGGCCTGCCGCAGATACTGCTGGCTCACAGCGTCGCCGCCGATGGCGGTCTGGGCGGCGGCTTCCTCGCGCATCTGACGCAGGGCTGCGCGCGATTCACGCAGATGTCGACGTTCCGACTCCAGGACAACGTCGGGGTAGCTAGATGCTGGTTGGTCTTCGGGCACGGCGAACACCTTCCTCGCAGGTGACGTGGGGACGGGCTACCGTACGCCCCGATTCGTCAGCGTGTCGATCCCTGTCGGGGTACGTCTGCACGCGACCTCGGCGGGTACGAGCGAGGGGACGTCAGCTCGGCAGCAACGCGTCGATGCGATCCACCACGTACGTCGGCCGCTGTTCGGCGGGCAACGCCTCGACGTCGGCACGGGTCGATTCGCCGGTCAAGACAAGGGCGGAGGCCATGCCGCAGTCGCTGGCCATGCGGATATCGGTGTGGAGGCGATCGCCGACCATGAGGCACTGGGCCGGCTGGAGGTCGTGGCCGCGCAACGCCTCGGTCAGCATCATCGGCGACGGTTTGCCGAGGCTCACCTGGCAGGTGACACCCGTGCACGCCTCGATCGCCGCGGTGATCGCCGCGCAGTCGGGCTCACCGCGGCCACCGGGAAACGGGCAGAACCGGTCGGGGTTGGTCTGGATCAGGAACGCGCGGCGATGGAACCAGAGGGCGTCGAAGGCGATCTGGAGTTTGCGATAGTCGAACGTCCGGTCGTACGAGGCGACCACGACGTCGATCTCCGCTGGGTCCTCCGACAACCGGAAACCGGCCGCTCGCAAGGCATGCTGCAGGGGTGCCTCGCCGACCACGAACAACACGGCGTCGGGATGATGCTCGGTCAACCACCGCGTCGTCGTGACGATGGTGTTCGCGATGTCGGACAACGGGGTGGGCAGGCCGAAACGGTCGAGCTTCTGCTGGTGCTGGACGGGATCCAGGGTGGGGTTGTTGGAGAGGAACTTCACGATCTTGCCCGACTCACGCAACGTCTCGACGAGCCGTCGGGCCCCGGGCAGCAGCCGGTCGCCCAGATAGATCGTGCCGTCGAGGTCGAACACGTAGGCGTCGTACCAGACGTCCGGACCAGTCACGGCACCTCCTCCTGTGGGGGACAGAAGGCCAGCCTGCCAGGTGGTCCTGGTTTGCCGCTTGGCTTCCGTGGCCGTCCCGTGTTCAGGGATCATGGCATTCGTGACGGATGCGATACAGGACGGGAGCAGCGGGGTGTTGGCCGGCGCGTTGACGCGCGCCACGCACACTCGTGACGTGGCGGTAGGCCGGGGGGTGCTGGCCGAAGCCGGCCGGCGGATCGTGGCCCAACTCGGCTCCGGTCCGTTCCGGATCGTTGCCGACGACAACACGTGGGCCGTGGCAGGTGACGTTCTGACCGCGAGATTGGTCGACGCCGGCGCGAACGTCGTACCCGCGTTGGTATTTCCCGCCCAGCCCACCCTGTCGGCGTCCTACGACAACAGCCGTGCCGTCGAATCCGCGCTCGGCAACGCCCTGCCCGTCGCCCTCGGTTCGGGCACCGTCAACGACCTGGTGAAAGTCGCGGCCTTCGAATCCGGGCGAGAGTACGCAGTCGTCGGTACCGCAGCCTCGATGGACGGCTATGCGGGGGCGGGTGCTTCGATGAGCGAGAACGGCGTCAAGGCCACCAAGAACTGCAAGGCCCCGGTCGTGGTGGTCATGGATCTCGACGTGATCGCGGCAGCACCGGCCTTCCTCACGGCGTCGGGGTACGGGGATCTGGTCGCCAAGATTCCCGGCGGTGCCGACTGGATCCTCGCCGACGTGACCGGGGTCGAGCCGATCGACCCCGACGTGTGGCACATGGTGCAGTCGGGTGTCGCCACTGCCCTGTCGCGCCCGGCGGACCTGGCGGCCGGCGATCCCGATGCCTTTGCCGGTCTTGTCGAGGGGCTCTGTCTGTCCGGCCTGGCCATGCAGGCGTACGGCGGCACGCGACCCGCGTCCGGGGCCGAGCACTACTTCAGTCATCTCTGGGAATTGGAGCACCTGGGAGCCGACCAGGATCCGCCTCTGTCGCACGGAGACAAAGTGGCGATCGGATCGCTGGCTATGTGTGCCTTCTATGAGGCGTTGCTCGGCCGGGACCTGGCCGGTGTCGACCTGGCCGCTGCGGCTGCCCGGCGTCAACCGTGGGAACAGATCGAGGCCGAGATCAGGTCCGTCTTCGACGGAGCTTTGGCCGATCATGCCGTACGGGAGACCCGGGCGAAGTACGTCAGCGGCGACGACCTCGTGGCTCGCCTGCACCCGTTGGTCGACCAGTGGCCCGGGGTCGCCGAGCGTTGTCGCACGCAACTCGTGGGTACGGCAGAGCTCGGCACCATGCTCCACCAGGCGGGGGCGCCGTACGAACCCCAGAGCATCGGCCTGAGGTACGACGACGTGAGGGCGATGTTCCCGCGGGCGATGTACTACCGCTCCCGCTACACGGCGCTGGACGTCGCGTGGGAACTCGGCCTCTTCGACGACCTCGTCGACGAGGTGTTCACCCGGATCTGGATCTAGAGATGCTTCCTGCGGAAGCGCTGATCGATCATGTCCCGGCTGCGGCGCACCGGATCGGGCGATCCGCTACCCCCACATCTCTACCCGTACGTTAGCGCGTCGATCGCCGGCGCAGACACGGGGCGATCGACGCGTTACCGGCCGAGTCCGTCGACCACCTCGACACCGGGCAACTCGGCCAAGAGCTCTCCGGGGAGGAGCAGTTTCGAGCGCCGGACTCCCGAGCCCACGCAGACGACCGGGGTCGTCAGCAGCGAGGCGTCCACCAGCACGAGCCACTCGGTCGGCAGGCCCACCGGAGTGATGCCGCCGTACTCCATCCCCGTCAACTCGACGGCTCGCTCCATGGCTAGGAACGTGGCCTTCCGTACGTCCAACCTGCGTCTGACCAGGTTGTTCACGTCAGCGCGCGTGTCCGCAGGCACGACGCAGGCGGCGATCCGCTCCTCGCCTCCCCGTCGGCCGGACACGACCACGCAGTTCCCCGATGCCTCCAGAGGCAGGTCGAACGCCGCGGTCAACTCGGTCGTGTCGGCGAGGCTCGGATCGATCTCGGTGACGGCAAGCTGGGAGGTGTACGGCCAACGGCTCAGGAATACGGCGGTCGGGTCCGCGACCAGATGCAGGTGGTCGAGAGCCGGCAACGACTCGAGGTGTCCGAGGACTGGCAGTGGCATGGGTTCACCGTAGGCAACGTCGATCGGCCATCCCTACACTGCCCACCGTGGCTGAGGAAACCAGGTTCCGGACCCGCGGGTCTGCCGTACCCCCCGACGAGCGGCCGACGAAGCGCCGTACGGCCGTGCGAATCCTGCTGCGGGCAGGTGAGCAGTTGCTGTTCTTCCGGGATACCGATCCCGGTCTCGCGGGTGCCGAGTGGTGGATGACTCCTGGCGGAGGGGTGGACGAGGGCGAGACCTGGCTGACCGCGGCGGCCCGCGAGTTGGCGGAGGAGACAGGCTGGCAGGCCAGGCCGGACGACTTCCGCGGACCGATCGCCTTCCGGACCGTCGTGCACGGCTACAGCGACCAGGTGACCTGGCAGGACGAAGCGTTCTTCGTGATCGACGTACCGGCCCCGTTCGTACCCGACGTCACCGGGCACACCGAAGACGAGCAACTCACCGTCACCGGGTCAGCCTGGCTTCGGGTCGGCGACCACGACTCGATTCCTGTCTGGCCGAGGGACGTGGCGCGATTGGTGGAGCTGGCCGACCACACCGAGGCCTGGCCGGTCGATCTCGGCGAAGTCGAAGAAAGCACGGTCGGGGTCTCGGAGGGGTACGCCGAGCGCTGAGCCCAGTCCCGGAGACTGGCCGTTTCCTCAGAGCTGGGGACGCTCGCCGTTCCGGATGCCGACGTATTGCAGCACCAGCACGAATCCGATCAGCAGCCACGAGCAGACCGCTGCGGCCACCCCCGCACTGCCCCAGGCGCTCGTCACGTCGAACGCGATCAGGTCCGGCAGGGCGAACAAAGTGATCAGACCGAACGAGACGTAGAACCCGATCCGGGTCCACGAGCGCCGATAGGCGACCTGCGTGGTGAGGAAGTAGGCCACCACGATCACGATGGGGGCGAGGGCGGAGACGATGCCGCTCAGAACGAGTGTGATCAACAGTCCGTACGACGCCGCCTGCACGACGTTCGCCACGGTCAGCGGGATCTGGTTGGCCGACGACTGGTAGTCGGCGCCGGGCCCGAACCACTGAGGCGTACCGGGAGCCGGAAAACCCTGCATGGGCGGGGGCGGGGCATAGACCGGGGCGATGGCTTGGTCCGGTGACCAGACCGGCTGTGCGCCCACGGCGGGGGGTGGCGGCGAGGCGACGCCCGCGACCGAGTGCACCGACTGCCACGCCGAGGGCGTGGTGACGACGGCGGAGACGACGTCGAAGGGTTGCTGGGGGTTGCGCGTCGGACCGGTCGTCGGCACCAGCGAAGCTAATGCGGGTACGGCTTCGGCCGACACTTCGTACCCGGTCGGCGGCCGGCGGGGCGCCCCGGCCGACGGATCGACCACGGGGGGCGCACTGGCCAGCGGCGCGACGACTGGAGCGGCGAATGCCGCGGGGCGAAGCCTCGGCGCGTATTCCGGTCCGTCCTGCCAGTCAGCCATCCCCCCAGGCTACTCGTCGGCAACCTCCTGGCCGCAGCTTGGCCGCGCCGATAGGGTTGTCCCACGCCTGGGGACCAGGGGATCAGTTCAGACCACAACGATCGATCGGGGTGTTGGAAGTGCCAGTTGGCAAGGTGCGCTTCTACGACGCGGAGAAGGGCTTCGGCTTCCTGACCAAGGACGAGGGCGGGGACGTGTACGTACGGGCTTCGGTCCTGCCCCCCGGCGTCACCACGTTGAAGCCCGGTCAGAAGGTCGAGTTCGGCGTCGTCGAGGGTCGCAAGGGCGAACAGGCCCTGTCGTTGCGCGTGATCGAGGCACCGCCCTCACTATCCAAGGCGCAGCGCAAGTCTCCCGAGCAACTGGCGGTCATCTCCGAAGACCTCATCAAGATGCTGGACCATCTCGGCAACGGATACCGGCGAGGACGCCACCCCGACCCGAAGACGGCTCAGAAGGTCGCGCAGATGCTGCGGGCCGTCGCGGACGAACTCGAGTTGTAGCCCATGAGCCCTTCGAAGATCGACACCGTCACCGCGTCAGCGGTCGACCTCGCCCGGGCCGCGGCGACCGAGACGGCAGGTGACTTTGGGGTCGGCGACTACGAGGGACCCTTGGCGGAAGGTGACCGGATCGTCACCCATGCGTTCGCGTGCCCGCATCCGGCCTACTCCGGGTGGCGCTGGGCCGTGACACTCGTCCGTGCCTCGCGGGCCAAGGTGCCCACCGTCACGGAGGTCACCTTGTTGCCCGGCGAGACCGCTCTTCTGGCACCTGCCTGGGTGCCGTGGTCGGCGCGCGTGCACGCCGACGACCTCGCGCCCGGCATGTTGCTCCCGCTCGGGGAATCGGATCCTCGGGTGATGCCCGGCTACACCGGCGGGAGCGACATCGGAGACGTCGACCCTGTCGCCGTCCGCGCCGTCGTTCACGAACTGGGACTGGGCCGGGAGCGGGTTCTCTCCGACGTCGGACGGGCAGAGGCGGCCGAGCGCTGGGTCGAATCCGAATCCGGCCCCGACGCTGCGATCGCTCGTCAGGCTCCGGCTCCGTGCGGGAGTTGTGCGTTCTTCGTACGGCTCCGCGGCGCACTGGGGATGTCCTTCGGAGCCTGCGCCAACGGGCAGTCACCCTCCGACGGTCGAGTGGTGACGACCGATCACGGGTGCGGAGCCCATTCCGACGTGGTCCCCGAGCCGGCCGCCGGTCTTCCGCAACCCGTCTGGGACACGATCACGATCGACCCCGCGCTCTTCGACTGAGGAACTGGTCAGGCTTGTTCGCGTTGCCTGGCTGGTTCTTCCGTGGCCACCTCGACCGGGACTGGGTTGTCCGCAGCCGGATCGGTGTCCGCTTTCGTCGTTCGACGCCCCTTGCGCCACCGCAAGAACACCAGACTCGCCAGGCCGATCGCGACCCCTGTCGCAGCGACCCATAACCACCATTCGAGGTGCCGGCCGACCAGCCAGTCGTACCGAAGCGCGAGCAAGATGCCGCCCACTGTGAAAATCCCGAGGCCGACGATCGTGGCGACGATGCCGTCCTCGTCCACTGGCGCCACGGGTGCCTGAGCCGGCCCCAGACGGCGCAGCAGATCGGACACGTCGTCCACTGTACGGACTCCCGGGCCCGATGGACGAACCCGTGCGGTCTGTTCTCTAGGCTGCTGCCGGCCTCACGCAAGGAGAGATGGATGGTTTCAAAGTCCCCCAGAGCGGCCGTGCTGCCGACGCAGCAGCCGCCTCAGCGAAGCGCGCTGGATCGCTGGTTCGAAATTACTCGCCGTGGTTCGACTGTCTCGGCCGAAGTCCGGGGCGGTCTGGTCACCTTCTTCACGATGGCCTACATCATCGCGCTCAACCCGCTGATCATCGGCACGACGACCGACAAGGCCGGCAACCTGATCTCCGGCCAGCCGAAACTCGACGCGGCCGGGCAGGTGATCGGCGCCAACGTCGGCACCTCCATCGCCATGGTGGCGGCGGCCACCGCGCTGATCGCGGGCGTGATGACGATCCTGATGGGCGTGTGGGGCCGGTTCCCGATCGGTCTCGCGACCGGCCTCGGCTTGAACGCGCTGCTGGCGTACGTCATCGCCCCGACCATGACCTGGCCCCAGGCGATGGGTCTCATCGTGTGGGAAGGCATCCTGATCACCATCCTCGTGCTCACCGGGTTCCGGAAGGCTGTCTTCAAGGCAGTCCCGCGGCCTCTGCGCACGGCCATCTCGGTCGGCATCGGCCTGTTCATCGCCTTCGTGGGGTTGATGGACTCAGGAATCGTGCGGAAGCCGCAGGGCGCGCCTCCGGTCGAACTTGGCATCAACGGCCACCTGTTCGGTTGGCCGACGCTCGTCTTCCTGATCGGCCTGTTCCTGCTGATCGGCCTCTACGCCCGCAAGGTCAAGGGTTCGATGCTGATCGCGATCCTGGGCGCGACGGTGCTGGCCGTGATCATCGAGGCAGTGGTCAAGAACGGACCGAACTTCGACGGGGTGAAGACCAACCCCACCGGCTGGATGTTGAACGTTCCCGCCATCAAGGGCAGCTTGTTCGACGTTCCCGATCTTTCCCTGCTGGGCAGGTTCGACCTGTTCGGTGGCTTCGCCGGTGGGCCAACCGTGGTGATCAGCGTCGTGATGACGATCTTCGCGTTGCTGCTCGCCGACTTCTTCGACACCATGGGCACGATCGTGGCCGTCGGTAGCGAAGCCGGGATTCTCGACAAGGTCGGAAACCCGCCACACGTTCAGGAGGTCTTGCTCGTCGACTCGATCGCCGCGATCGCCGGCGGTATGGGGTCGGTGTCGTCGAACACCAGCTACATCGAGTCGGCAGCGGGCGTCGGAGAAGGCGCGAAGACCGGCTTGGCGTCGGTCGTGACCGGTGCCGGTTTCCTGGTGGCCGTCTTCTTGGCCCCGCTCGTGAACCTGGTGCCGTCGGAGGCTGTTGCCCCGGTGCTGTTCTTCGTCGGCTTCCTCATGCTGACCCAGGTCGGCGAGATCGACTGGGCGGACATCGAAGACGGCGTTCCCGCCTTCGTGACCATGGTGCTGATGCCGTTCACCTACTCCATCACCAACGGAATCGGCGCCGGCTTCGTGCTGTACGCGGCGATCAAGCTCTTCCGCGGCAAGGGCCGCGAACTGCACCCACTCCTGATCGCGGTGGCAGCGCTGTTCGTCGTCTACTTTGCGCAGGGCCTGATCATGCACTGGCTGGGCTGACTCACCCGATCACGTGGGCCGGTCGCGGTCACAGTCGGGCGATGGTGACCACGTCCGGCTGCGGCCGGCCGGCCCCTGCTGCTTCGCCCGACCAGTGCGGCAGTTCGGCCAGCCATCTGACGAGTTCTGCGGCGGCCTCGTGCGACGGGGCTTCGACCGCGCGGAGGCCGTCGCTCCATGCCTCGGCCACGTCGACGGCGGTGCCGTACCTGAGGTAGCCGACGTGCATGCCAGGAATCGGGCGCAGCGGCAGGCTGGCGTCCCTGCTCCAGAAGTGACGTACGCCGTACCGGGACGCGACGCCCGCTCTCGCCAGGTCGAAGTCGAGGGCGTCGGCGGACCGCTCGTCCAGACGTAAGACGTGGTGAGACCAGGCGCGATAAGCCAGCCATTGCTCTACGAGCCCCCAGGACACGTCCAACCGGTCGGCACTCACGAACCGACCCTGCAGGAGGTTGTCGGCATCGGCACGGGTGGGCCGGTCGGCCGGGACGACCGGTGCGTCGGGAGCGACCCTCAGCAACGGGCCGAGCTTGCCGAGCAGGCCCGGGAGCTTCCGGGTCGGGGGCACGTGGAGGTCCGAGTGCGCGACGAGTTCGCGGGTCAGGGCGGGCGACGCGGCGAACATCTCACGCACTTCTGCGATCCCGATCGCCCAGAGCTTGATCTCGCCCATTGGGCCACGGTAGCCCAGGGGCCCGGCTCGTGGGCTGTGCTCGCTCGGGCCGGTCGGCGTGGTGCGTTTGGCACGCGCCTACGCTGAGCTGGTGACCCCGAGGACCAGGCGCATCATCGTGACCGCCGTATTGCTGGGTCTTGTTCTGCTTGTCGTTGCGGGTCGACTGCTCTCGTAGCGCGTACGCTGCACGTTCGTGGGACCCGTCACGCACCTCTCACGGCTCCTCGCGGCGCTGTTCGTCACGCTCGTACTCGGCGTGACCCTGGCGCCTGCCGCAGCCGCGGCGACGGTCGCCTTCACGTTCTCCGACTCGCGGATCACGGCCCCGGTGGGGTTGGCCGTCGACGGCGAGCATCGCGTCTACTGGACGTCGAACGCCGGCAAGTCGGCATCGACCGCCATCTATGCGGTCGCACCCGACGGCTCGGTCGCCGCTCGGCTCACCTACCAGTTGGCCGCGACGGACACGTTCGCGATCGCCTACGACGGCGGGCGGGTCTTCGTCGGCGATCGTCAGTCGGCGGGAACGTTGCAGGTGTCGTACGTCACACCGGCTGCCACCCTGGCCAACGCTCAGATCGCGTTCCGGTCGTGGGATTTCGCCTACTCCGACACCAAGCAGGTGCCGGTTGCGATCTTGGTCGGGCCCGCCACCCAGCTCTACGTGGTGATGGAGTCGGGGCAGATCTTCGCTGCCCCCGCTCAGCCTTCCGCCACGGCCACGAATCGTCTGACCAAGGTGGGCGACGGCCCGGCAGGCGTGGTCGGCGGCACCTTCGACGCGGGATCACTGATCCTGCGCACGGCGACTGAACTCGTTGCCGTCGAACCGACCGGGTTCACGGTGACCGCTCGCGCGACCACGCCCGAGCAGGCAGGCGCTCGTGGCGTCACCGGATCGCTCAACGATTCGCAGTACATGTTGTCCGGCCAGGGCGTGGGCTCGCCGGTGTTGATCGCGCCGGGGCCTGGCGCACAGGGCTCCGGCAGCCCGTCGGTGAGCGCGTCCGCGAGCGGTTCGGGTACGGCTGAACCCACGGCCGCGGCGAGTGGCGAGTCCGCCGCTCCGATCGAAGGCGAGAAGGCAAACCAGACCGGCACCCTGGTGGCGATCGGTGGGGCCATCGTGCTCGCGCTGGCCGCCGGGGTCGTCACTGCCCTGAGGCGCTGACTTTCCGTCCTCAGGGAACTTCCTCAGGCCAGCTCGTTCAAGTCCACGACAGCCGACCTGAAGCGCCCGGCCAGGTCGATGAGCGCCTCGCGGGTCGGGTCGGCGACGCCGAGGCGTTCGAGCGGCCGGGATGCGGCGAGGGCAGCCAACATCCGGCAGCGAGGGTCGCCGAGCAGGGCGTTCAGACCACGGCCGTCGCCCGCGAGCACAACCCCGTACAGGTCCGCTGCCTCGGGCTCCAGCAGTGTGGCAGCGTCGTCGGCGGCCGATTCGAAGGCGTGCCTGGCCTGGTTGTCCCGTCGGCGGGCGAATCGCTGCTGCGACCAGCCACCGGCCTTGGTCCGGCCCTGCACGTAGTGGCGGTCGGTCTTCGACGCGGCGAGGCGGTCCCCGTCCCAGATCCCCAGCGCGTGACGTTCGCGACGGACTGCGATCAGCGCCAGTCGGCGAGGCTGCTGGGCAGCCGAACGGAAAGCTGACCACGGATCGCTGTCGAGCCGTACCTCGGGGTAGCGAAGGTGCAATACGGCCTCCGCGCCGTCGGGAGCGGAGAAGGTCACAGTGCCGTCCTGACCTGGCAGGACGGTCACGATGCCGTGCCGACGCTCGAACCCGTCCCGAAAGGGCTGCAGACGTTCTGCAGGCACGAGGACCCTCCGCGACACGGCCACGGTCTCACCATGCCGGGACCGGCACCGACAACGCAACGATCGATAGGCTGCCCCAACCAAGGAGGTGGGAATGAGCCAACTGATCGACACGACGGAGATGTACCTCCGCACGATTTACGAGTTGATCGAAGAAGGCGTCCCGCCTCGGCGGGCGCGGATCGCGGAGCGGCTGCATCACAGCGGTCCGACGGTGTCGCAAACCGTCGCCCGCATGGAGCGTGACGGGCTGTTGTCGATCGACGACGACCGGCTGATCCACCTCAGTGACGAGGGCCACGCCATGGCCGTGGACGTCATGCGCCGACATCGCCTGGTCGAACGGCTCCTCGTCGACGTCATCGGCCTCGACCTGCAGCTCGTGCACGACGAGGCCTGTCGATGGGAGCACGTCGTGTCGTCGGCCGTCGAGCAGCGCCTCGCGCTCTTGTTGGACGACCCGCACACGTCGCCGTTCGGAAACCCGATCCCGGAGACCGCAGACGCTGGGCGCCAGGCTCTGGCGCAGTTTCGGGAGGGAAATCAGCCCCTGTCGGACGTGGTCGGCCCAGATCCGGTGACCGTGGTCGTCAGGCGGTTGGGGGAGCATCTCCAGCAGGAGGCGTCCATGGCAGAACTGGTCAGGATCGGTGTGGTGCCGGGCGCCACGGTAGCGGTCAGCGAAGTTCCGACCGGCGTCGCCGTGCGCACCGAGGCTGGTCACGCCGTGCTCCCGGCTGATGTCAGCGAGGGCCTGTTCGTCAGTCGGGTGTGACGGGTCCGCGCGAGGACGAGGCGCGATAGCCTGCCCAGCGACGAGAGGGGTCGGGCATGTCGGAGGCGACGGAGAAGATCCGCAAGGCACGTGACGAACTGCTGTGCGGCACACCATCGGCGTTCCACTGGCCGGGGATCGAGGGACCCTTCAACTGGGCGGTCGACTGGTTCGACGCGATCGGCCGCGACCGGGACGACATCGCCTTGTGGATTCGCGAAGAGGACGGCACCGAAGCCCGTTACACGTACGGCGAACTGGTGACCAGGTCCGATCGCCTCGGTCATTGGCTCACCAGCCACGGCATCGGCCGCGGTGACACGGTGATGCTGATGCTGACCAACCAGGTCGAGTTGTGGGACGCCATGCTCGCGCTGATGAAGGTCGGTGCCGTCATCTTGCCCACGTCGTCGGCCGTCAGCGGCGACGACCTGGTCGATCGCCTGGACCGGGCGCGGGTACGGGCGGTCATCGCCAACGACAGCGACGCGGCCAACCTCGACCAGGCGGCGCCCGACCTGCTCAAGATCGCGGCCGGCGATGCTCCCGACGGGTGGATCTCGATGCGCGACGCGGAGCGCAGCGGCGCGGCGCCTCATTCCGTCGTGACTGAGGCCGGCGATCCGTGTCTCTACTACTTCACCTCGGGCACCACCAAGGTGCCGAAGCTGGTCGAGCACAGCCAGATCAGCTATCCCGTGGGACACCTGTCGACGATGTACTACATCGGCGTCCGGCCCGGCGACATCCACTTGAACATCAGTTCGCCCGGTTGGGGCAAGCACGCCTGGTCGAGTTTCTTCTCACCGTGGCTGGCCGAGGCGACGATCTTCGCGTACAACTACGGGCGCTTCAACGCTGCCTCCATGCTGGACCAGTTGCGCGAGGTGGGGGTCGCCACTTTCTGCGCACCACCGACCGTGTGGCGGATGATGATCCTGGCCGACCTGGGTGATCGTCCTCATGCATTGCGCGAGATTGTCGGGGCCGGAGAGCCACTGAATCCGGAGGTCATCGGGAAGGTCAAGACCGCCTGGGGCCTGACGATCCGCGACGGCTTCGGCCAGACCGAGACCACCGCGCTGGTCGGCAACGTACCCGGCGAGATCGTCAAGCCAGGCTCGATGGGACGGCCCCTGCCGGGTGTTCCGGTGGTGGTCGTCGATCCCGAGACCAGCGAGATCGCGAGCCACGGCGAGATCTGCGTTGGCGTCGAACCGCGACCGCTCAACCTGATGACCCGCTACGTGGGGGATCCAGTTCTGGAGGCAGCCACGATCTTCGATGGTCTGTACCACACCGGTGACCTGGTCAGCGTGGACGACGACGGGTACATCACCTACGTCGGCCGCAACGACGACGTGTTCAAGGCGTCGGACTACAAGGTGTCGCCGTTCGAGCTCGAGAGCGTGTTGATGGAGCACCCGGCTGTCGCGGAGGCGGCCGTCGTACCCTCCCCGGATCCGGTTCGTCTGGCCGTACCCAAGGCCTATATCGTCCTTGCCCCTGGTTGGGAGCAGACCCGAGAAACCGCCCTGGCCATCCTGGAACATGCGAAGGAGCGGCTGGCGCCGTACCTGCGGGTGCGGCGGCTGGAGTTCACCGACCTTCCGAAGACCATCTCGGGGAAGATCCGGCGGGTGGCCTTGCGAGCCCGGGAGCACATGGCGCCCGAGGACCGTCCGGGCGAGCCGGGGGCGGAGCACAGGTACGAGGACTTCCCCGAACTGCGCTCTACCGATCGCTCGGATCGCTGATGCCCAATCGGGGCGCCGTCGAAGCATTGTTGGACGGCCACTGGTACGACGCCCTCGCCTCCGTGATCCATGACGTGGTGCCGCAGCGGGTCGATCCGGCTGACCTGGTCATGGCCGAGCGGCTGTCGATCGCGGCCAAGCGGGTGCTCGATCTCGACGCCGAGGACTTCGGGCCGATCGGGTCGGAATTTCGACGACCCTGGACGAGGGTCTTGTACGGAGCCTCGTTCCCTCACGAGCCGAGAGATCCCCAGCGTGGGGCGCTGGGCAACCTGACCCACCTGTACCAGCTCATGCTCGAAGTCATCGAGCTCCGCGCGCGTCGGCACGAGCAGTTGCAGATCGTCGTAACGGCCCATTTGATCGGGGAGTACCTACCGCTGCTGGCCTGGGAGTCGGCCCTGGGACACGCCGGCGATCCGCTCAAGATGCGCGGCAGCGTCGGCGAGAAGTGGGGTACGGCTTCCTCCGACTGCCCGCACTCCTCGGCCGCCCGGGCGACGGCAAGACGATCGCTCAACGCGTGCGATGGTGACGTCGCGGGCTACACCGCGTATCTGGACAAGTTCCACTCCCGATTAGGGAATGCGCTCGCCGTGTGCGCCATGAATCACGAGACGATCGATGCCGGTGAGCGTCCGGATGTCTCGGTGACGTGTGCCCACCCGTGCCGGTGGGCCGTACGGGGGACTCGGGAGGCTCGTCGCGATCTGGATGCTCGGGTGCGCTTGGCGCTCATCTACCAAGACAGCGCGATCGTGTCGCTGCGGCACCATGCGCCGGTCGGACACTTCTTCGGTGTCCCGTCGACCACGGAGATCTCGACCGCATGGCTGCGAACGTGGGAGCGGTTGACCACGCCCTGGGCAGACGGTTCCAACCCGTTGACCCAGCCGGATAGCGTGAAGGGCAAACCCGAGGCAGGGGAGGCCTTGCCGGGGATGAGTGCACTCGTGAGCGCGGTGGCGGGTCGGTCGATCGGTCCCGGGCGACTCATCCGGACGATCGGTGGCGATATCAACGAGGCCTTGCGGCGGTACTCGTCGGCGCATCCGGCCTAGAAGGGACGTGTATGGTCTCCAGGTTCGGCATCGACTGGGACGCCTACCTCGACGCTTTCCACGGCAGCCGGGCCGGCGTCGCGGAGCAAGTGCTGCTGCGGGCGGTCAACGGGTCGCATACGCCGTACCGGTGGCTCGCTCGTGCCGTCTCCGCCCGGGCGAGCCTGGTGCTCGACATTGCGTGCGGGTCGGGTGCGATGTCGCGGGAACTCGAACGGCCAGGCCGAACGGTGATCGGCCTGGATCTTTCCGCCGCCGAGCTCGACTTGGCGCTCGAACGCGGCCCGGGTCCCTGGGTCAGGGGCGATGCTCTCGCGCTGCCGATCGCCGACGAGTCCGTCGACGCGGTCACGTCGAGCATGGGGATGGTGGTCGTCCAGCCGACGGTGAAGCTGCTCGCGGAGACCGCGCGCGTGCTCAAACCGGGTGGGCTGATGGCGTTCATGGCGCCGACCGTGCGCCCACTGGCCTTGGCCGACCTTCGGATCGGGTTGCAGCTGGCGCAGCGGCTGGGTACGACACCACGCTTCCCCGGGCCGCTGGAGTTGACCGACTTCGCCGCGACGTTGCGGTCGTACGGGTTACGCAAGATCGAGGACGGGCGCGAGCGGTACCGGGTGACCATCCGCTCCCGAGCTGACGCCGAACTCATGGTCAGGGCCCTGTACCTGCCCGCCACCAGCCAGAAACGCACCGAAAGTGCCATCGCGTTCCTCGAACGCGAAGTGCTCACTCACGGCCAGGCCGAGTTGGCGATTCCGATGCGCCGGATCATTGCCATCAAGTAGGCGGGTACGGCTCGGTCAGCGGGTACGGCTCAGCCCGGACACGAACGTCGCCGGCCAGGTCGCCGTACCCGTCCCAGCGGGTACGGCTCAGCCCCGGCCTGGTCGGACCGGGGCTGACTGAACGGCTTCAGAGCTCAGCTGTCGCTGGTGGCGTTGGCTGCTTCCTTCTTCAACTCGTCGATGTCCACCTTCTTGACCTCCTCGATCAGCCCTTCGAGCTGGTTCGAGTTGAGCGCCCCTGCCTCGCGGTAGAGCAGCATCCCGCCCTTGATCACCATCAGCGTGGGGATCGACGTGATCTGCAGCCCCTGGGCGATGTCCTGGTGAGCTTCGGTGTCCACCTTGCCGAACGTCAGGTCGGGGTGCTTCTCGCTCGCCGCCTCGAACACCGGGGCGAATCGGCGGCACGGACCGCACCACTCTGCCCAGAAGTCGATGAGGATCGTGTCCGCATCCTCGATCGTCTGCGTGAAGTTCGCGCTTGTGATTTCAACTGTTGCCATGTGTCAACCTCCGTTGACCTTGAACAGCAGCTTCTCGCGAAAGATTCCGACGGCCGGCTTGGCCTGTTCGGGGTTCCGAGGTGGGCATCGTGGCCGTCCTGCTGGCTCCGGCGTACCAATTCTGCCTCCCAGCTGCGGGCCGATCGGGTTTGAACGTGCCACATGTGTCGTTGGGGGGAGATTGGGTACGGGATTGTCACATCGGGGAGATCACGTCAGGTCGGCGAATGCCCCTGACGTGCCGAGTGGACCCCCGGCCCGGGGCGCGTACTGGTCGACGTAGACCTTGGCGATGAGCTCGCGGCGGCTGTGGACGCCGGCCTTGTCGAAGATGACCTTGAGATGGTCGGAGAGGTGACCGTGGGACATCTCGGCGAGCCGTTGCATGGTGCCGGGCGACGTCATGCGAAGTTCGCCGTCTGCGGAAATGATGAGGACGCTCGGCCCGGCGTGGCTTCCCCAGTCCTGGTGGGCGATCCTCACCAGGATTCCGGTCCTGATGCCACGCGCGATCAGGCTTGATAGCGATGCGGCGTACGCCACGTCGCCGGCGTCGAACGTCGGCGCATCAGCGGCACGGAAGAGGCACAGCCCGCCCCAGATTGCGTAGCGTTCGCGGAAGACCACGCGCAGTTCGTCGGTGACGCCGTACACGGGAACCAGCAGCTTCGCCAGCCGCGGGCTCGTTTCGAGTTTCCCGCCCGTCTCGAGGTGCATCCCGACGGCATCGACACCCCGCTGGCCGAGTCGTTGGTACGACGTATCGTCCGGTTCGCCGTACTCCAGAAAGCACCATTCTGCGTCGTGATCGTGGTCGTCGGCCAGAGCACCGTACTTGTACGTACCGGTGATCATGCCGGTCGCCGGGTCGAGCGTGCCGAGGCAGGATCCGATCGACGGGACGACACGATCGAGGGCCCCCACCGATTCGGTGATGAAGGACTCCAAGTCCAGACCGGCGCGCGACAGGAACTCGATGTCACGCCGGGCGCGCTCGGCGATGATGCCCATGAGCGAGAGTGTGCCCCGGAGATCGGCGTGTCACCACCCCCAGATGTCTGGGGTTCGGAAGTCCCTGATCGCGTGGGATGGTGCGATCCGGATCGCCTCGTCCAGGATCGGCTGCATGACCACGTCGTTGGACCTGCGTACCCTTTGCGGCGGGCAGGTATTGCTTCCGGGCGATGACGGCTTTGACGAGGCCCGTACGCCGTGGGCGTGCGAGGTCGACCAGCGACCGGCCGCGGTCGTTCACCCGAGAACCGTCGCCGACGTCCAGGACCTGGTGCGCGGATGCGCCGCCGCCGGCCTGCTCGTCGCCGCCCAGGCCACTGGCCACCATGCCGGCACTCTGCCCGATCTGGCAGGTACCGTCCTCGTGCGGCTCCGGGGCCTCGCGGGCGTCGTCGTCGACCCGGAGCGTCAGGTCGCCCGGGTTGGTGCAGGCACGTTGGCCGCCGAGGTCTCGGCCGCCGCTGCGGCCCACGGCCTCGCGGTCAATCACGGCAGTTCGCCCGACGCGTCGTTGATCGGCTACGTCCTCGGTGGAGGGCTGGGCTGGTACTCGCGACGCCACGGGCTCGCGGCCGACGCCCTGCGGTCTGCGGAGGTCGTAACCGCCACGGGAGAGGTAGTGAGGGCGTCAGCAACGGATCACCCCGACCTCTTCTGGGCTTTGCATGGCGGTGGAGGGTCGTTCGGAATCGTGACCAGCGTGGAATTGGACCTCTTGCCGTACCCGCAGGTCTATGCGGGAATGCTCGCCTGGGACCGCAGCCGAGCCGAGGAGGTGCTCGCAGCCTGGACGACGTGGGGCCGTACGGCACCCCCAGAAGCGAGTACGGCATTCCGGTTGCTGAACCTCCCGCCGCTGCCTCAGCTCCCGGAGCCGCTGCGCGGTCGACGCCTGGTCGTGATCGACGGCGTCGTCGTCGGAGACGACGCGGCGGCCTGCTTGGAACCACTGCGGGCCTTGGTACCCGAGATCGATACGTTCGCCACGGTGCCGCCCTCCGTGGCGACGCGGATCCATCTCGACCCCGAGGGTCCGACACCCGCGGTGACCGATCACGCTCTGCTGGGCGAACTCGACGATCCCGCCATGGCCCGGTTGCTGACCGTCGACGACAGCCCGCTGCTCTCTATCGAATTGCGTCAGTTGGGCGGGGAACTGGCGCGTTCGTCGTACGGCTCCCTCAGTTCGCTGCCTGGGTCGTACGCCTTGTTCACGGTCGGGATCGCGGCGACACCCGAACTGGCGTCGGCGGCCGGTGCCGCGGGTGCGTCCGTCGTGGCGGCGATGCAGCCCTGGACCATCACACGGCGGTACCTCAATTTCACCACGCAGCCGGTGTCGGTCGCCACGGGGTACGAGGCAGCCGACTCGCGGCGCTTGGGGAAGGTCCGAGACCTCATGGACCCGGACCGCCGGTTCGTCGCAGCTCACCCAGTGGGTCGTTGACATGTCGACGTTGGAGAAGGCGGCGCGGGTGTTGGTGGTGGTGGCGCATCCCGACGACGAGACGTTCGGGACGGGATCGCTGTTGCTGCATCTGGCAGGCCTGGGTACGGCAACCTTCGTCTGCTGCGCGAGCCGCGGCGAGGCGGGCGACGTAGTCGAGGGGGTCGCGGTCCCACCCGGCGGAGTGGGGGCCTTGCGCGAGGCCGAGTTGAGGACCGCCGCAGCGGCCCTGGGAGTCCAGGAGGTCCGACTGCTCGGGGTGCTCGACTCCGGGATGACGGGTGATGCTGCGGTCAACTCGATCATGGGATCGCCTCCTGAGCTCTTGGTCGGGCGCGTCATCGACATCGCCCATGAGCTTCGACCCGATGCCCTGGTCACGTTGGACGGGAGCGATGGTCATCGGGACCACGTTCGGATGCGTGAGGTCACCGAGGCTGTGGGCCGGATCCTCGGTCTGCCGGTCTGGTGGCACTGTCTGCCTCGGTCGTTGATGCGTGCCTGGGCGCAGCGGCTGGCTGGTTCCGATCCCGACTCGCCATACCTGGCACTCGGGGAACTCGGTACCGACGAGACGTCGATGACCGACCGCATCGATACCACGCCGTACCTCGCGAGGCGCCTGGCGGCGAACGACGTCCACGCCTCGCAGCATTCGCCGTACGACGGACTCCCTGACGACCTCCGCGACGCCTTCCTGACGCGAGAGAACATGATTCTCAGGCGGCCGCGAGTGGTGTCGCCCGAGTCCCTCCGACCCCGCGATCCTGGTGCCTATTGGGACCACCGGACGGCCACGTGGGTTCCTCGGACACCGCAGTGAGTTCGGCCCGCCCGGCTCGTGGGAGAACAGGCGTCGCCGTCGTACGAATTCAGGCGATCCGCACGCGTTCAGGCGATCGGCGTCATGAAGGCCCAGAGCCGCCCGTCGAGGTCCTTGGCCGCGTACTCGCGGTATCCGTACGGCTGGTCGACAGGGGCGTAGTCGATCGACGCACCCTCGGCGACAGCGCGGGCGAAGTGCTCGTCCACGTCGTCGACGATGATCGACATCCCGGCCGTCTCGGCACCGAGGTTCGCGGGGGAGTCGAGGCCGAACTCGGGAGCGATGCGGTGCAGCCAGATGATCCCGTCGCCGGCCGTGACCTCGGCATGGACCGCGTGTCCTTCCTGGTCGACGTCGATTCGCCCGGGTTCGAAGGCGAACACCCTGACCAGGTAGGCGTGGGCTGCTGCTACGTCGCGGTAGACGAGCGTGGGGATCCTGCGTCGGACGAGTTGATCGGTCATGGTCATCTCCTTCAATGTGGCGAGCAGCGCGGCCGTGTCGTCGCGCAGTCTCGGATTCCCGACGATGCCCGCGAGACGGTCCCGCAGGCGATGCAGATCGGCGAGGCGTGCGTCCAGTTCTTCGATGCTCCGGGTGGTCAGGCCGACCGGGTCCCACTCCTGCGTGGCGAGGACTCGTTCGGTGTCGGCCAAGGACCAGCCGAGGGCACGGAGCAACTGGATGCGGTACAGCCGTTGGACGTGATCGCCCCGGTACACGCGGTGACCTGAGGATGTCCGGTCAGGCCGGACCAGCCCGAGTTCGTCGTAGTAGTGCAGGGTGCGGACCGTCAGCCCCGTGGCCTGGGAGATCTCTCCGACCCGAAGGCCGTCTGTGGCCGTGAGTGCTGCCTGATCGTCGGTCATGAGGTGACCGTACGACCTCACGTCACGTCGGGTTCAAGGCTTCAGCGGGGTCGAAGTTCGATTGCAGGACCTGACTCCCGCTCGTCTTGGGAAGCGCTGATCAATGCTGTTCCGAGCGAGGACGTGCCGGGCGGGATGAGCCGGTACCACCACATCTCGTGGTCGTACCGGGCGTACGAGTAGAGATGTGGGGGAGCGGATCGCCCGATCCGGTGCGCCGCAGCCGGGACATGATTGATCAGCGGTTCCCTTGGTCACGGCTCGACGACCGCACCCGCGCACCGACCGATAGGCCGTGTCGGCAACTGGTCACACGATCGACCGGTCAGCCGTGCAGGTAATCGTCCGCCAGCCCCACGAGGTCACGCTCGCGGTGGAATCCCCTCTCGACGACCAGCGCGGCCAGCCTTCGCACTTCAAGGACATCCTGGTCGGTGAGCGCAGCACGCAGGCTCACCAGATCGACGGTGTCCTGCGGGCGGGAGGGTTCCTGAGCCAAGAGCTTCAGCACGGCCAGGTGGCCGGATTGGGCGACCGGCACCGCCAGCCCGGGCAGGACCTGCAGCGTCTCGGCCCCGGCGACGATCTCGGGCTCGACGCCCGAGGAGGCGAACAGAAGGTCGACGACCACCCCACTCTGCGACGGCGGCGCCAACCGGACGGTCGAAAGACGTCCGAGATACTCCTGCTCGATGAGGTACACGACGGCATAGCCCAGGCCCTGCAGGCGCCTGACGGCCAGTTCAGCCTCGGCGTCGTTGTCGACCGCCAGGCAAACATCGACATCGCGTGTGAAGCGGGGCTCGACCCGCGTCGAGACCGCGAGCCCACCGACGAGGGCCCAGCCGACTTCCAGCGAATTCAGGTCGTCGACCAGGTGTGAGAGCGTCGCGACGACCGCGTTCGTCACGCGGACCCTCCCAGCGTCCGATCCGACGGCCCGCCCGGGTAGTCGCCGAACTCGGCACCGGGCCGATCGCGCAGCCACCTGTGGATCGCTGCGTCCAGTTGGGCGGCGTCCCACTCGGGGTGCTCGCGGGTGAGCCGCGCACGCATCATCTGCTCGCCCACCTCGAACAACTCCAAGGCGGTGCGCAGACGACTGGCGGCACTCCCCATGGGCCCGAGTCTAGAGTTCCGCTGATCAATCATGTTCCCGGCTGCGGCGCACCGGATCGGTCGATCCGCTTCCCCCACATCTCGACCCGTACGCCCGGTATGACCACGAGATGTGGTGGTCCCGGCTCATCGGATCCCGGCACGTCCTCGCTCGGAACAGCATTGATCAGCGCTTCCTTGGGAAACCTCGGGGATTTATGCGCTGACCAGGTAAGTCATCACAAGGTTCGGACTCGTGCGTTAGTCGTGCGTTAGTGCACGCCACGTCCTGGTCTGCGGGTCCCACTCCCCCTTGGCTGTGCGGCCGGCCAGCACGGGGTCGGCGAAGTCGATCAAGGCCTCCACGACGGTGCTGAAATTGGTTGGAAGTGCGGCGAGGCGTTGCTTCGTTCGCCAGGCAGCCCATCTCGCTTGGCCGTACGACCCGAACCCGTCGAGCGCCTCGGCCAGGGGAAGAATCGTGACCCTGCGGTAGCGCGCGACCTCTTCGACGGCGATGGTGAGGTCCTTGCCGGGGGTGGGGTGGGTGCGCGTGAGGGTCCACAGATCGCCGAAGTCGCGCCATCGGGTGTTGACGGTGCCGAGGTCGATCGCTGTCACGAGCTTCTCGGCGAGCACCATGTGCAGCGGATAGCCCATGACGATGATCGGCGACCCGCCGAGGATGCGGGGCACCTCGACGGGTTCCGGGGCCGGCCAGATGGGATCGCCGAAGTTCACGTCGACGTGGAAGTTGAGGCGTGCGCCCGCGAGACTTGCCTGCATGCTGACGCGAACGCCCGAGTAGTCCTCACCTTCGCGGATGGTGGCAGCCCGGCCGGTCTCGACGTCGAACTCGAGCCCGTCGGGCAGTTCGGCGGACGCGACCGCGCGGACGATCTCCAGCACCTCCGCGTTGTCGTTGGACTGGTGCGAGGCTTGGAAGTCGAGGTCCCGGGTAGGCCGGCGATCACCGAAGGCGGCGAGCAGCGCACCGCCTTTGAGGACGAGGTGAGCTGGCTCAGGGTGCGCCGCCAGTCGGGCCAGGAATCCTTCCAGCACGTAGAGCTGCTGCAACTCGGCGTTCGGGCGTCCCTGCTTCCGGGCCAGGTTCTGCAGGTCGAGGTAGACCCGTCCCGAGACCGTGGCGCGCGTTGGCCGGTTCATAGCAGGACTTCCAGTGCCGCTCGGAGCTTGGGCACTGCCTTGGGGAAGTTGGCTGCAGTCTTCATGAGGAGGGACGGCTGACCGCCGCGCCGGAGCCAGTGTTTCAATGTGTCGATCGCCTGCTCGCTGCCCTCGGCGTGGGCCAGCCGGAACGCGTCGACAATGCTTCGTTCGGCGTTGTAGAGGCCGATGGACAGGTCGGACGTGACCGCCAGGTTCGTACGGCCGATCGTGAAAGTGGCCGGGTCGAAGCGATGCCAGGTCACGGGGGCGTTGGTAGCCGGTGCCCACGTGCCGCGTGGGATCGCGATGTCGATGGTGGCGGGGATGGCGTCCGTCAGGTCGTGGTGGCCTAGAGCCGACGTGAGGCACAGAGTTGCGGTGGACGACAGCAAGCCGATCTCGGCGAGGTTGTCGTCGGCGACGGCGTCGCTCCTTCGGTATACCCCACGGCTGAGGCGGATCACCCGGCCAGCGTCCAGTTCGGCCCTCAGTCCGCGCGCGCCTAGCGCTGCGACCCCCTCCCGGTGCCCGAAGTAGTCGGGCAAGGGGGCGATGCCAACCGTTCCGCTCATCACGCACCTCTGCATTCAACTCTTTACAGATCGACTATATCTGTATAGATCTAGATTCGAGCCGCGCAGCGATATGAGCCGATCGGCGCGGGACTCACCGCCACGATCGACACCACGCGCGAACCTGTCGATAGGCCTCAATGTCCGCCTTCGAAACCATGTCGAGGTCGGTGCCCGCGTCTGCGAGCCCACTCGCCGAAATCAGCAAGACCCAGCCGGTAGGACCGGGCCGTGTAGCTGTCCCGGCCGCGCCGCTGCAGGTAGCCCACGAACTCCCACAGCCTGATCCACACCACGCACCACCGCCGGACCCCTCTCCCAGACCCCAAGCCCAGCACGGCGATCACGCCTCCGACACTCGAAAACTTGAGAGAAGACGTGTCCCAGACCGACCGGGGACCCGCTGCCCGAGCCTCCACCCGTCGAGTTGCTGACCGGGCAGGCGGGGATTGGCGGCCCTGGGAGGATTCGAACCTCCGACACAAGGTTTAGGAAACCTCTGCTCTATCCCCTGAGCTACAGGGCCGTGCGGCCACTCAGTCTACGGGAGCCGTACGGCTCAGAACTCCACGACGTCGACGGGGGAGGCGCTGTCGGCCGACGAGCCGTTTCCGAGCTGACCGCTCATGTTGTTGCCCCAGCACTTGACGGCCCCGGCGGTCGACATCGCGCACACGTGGAACGTACCGACCGAAACCGAGCTGTACCCGCTGCCGAGACCGGGAACTGGGGTGGGCGCTGCCGTACCCGAATCTGCGACTCCCTCCTGCATGCCGCCCCAGCACGTCACGCCGCCGGCGGAGTCGATCGCACACGTCTTGCGGTATCCGGCCGACAACGACTGCGCACCCTTCAGGTTGACCACGTGCATCGGCTTGGTCTGCCGCTGGGTGTCACCGGAGCCGAGCTGGCCGCCGTCGTTGGCGCCCCAGCAGTACGCCTCACCGGACGACGTGAGCCCGCACGCATGGGTATCGCCGGCAGAGATCGCATTGAACCTGACGCCGGTGACCGGAACGATCGACGGGTAGTCGACGGCCTTCGTCTCGCCGTTGCCCACCTGGCTGTCGCCGTTGTCACCCCAGCACTTCGCCTGGCCGCGGTTGGTCACAGCACAGGTCAAGCTCGTACCCGCACCCACCGCAACGACGCCGGTGCTGAACCCTTCGACCTTCTGGGGCAGGATCTGGGAGGTCGTCGTCATGTCACCGAGTTCGCCGGAGGCGTTGTAGCCCCAGCAGAACAGGTCTTTCGCTGTGATCGCACACGTCTGGGCACGGCCCACGGAGATCGCCACCACGCCGCTCTGAAGGCCGACCACGTCGTGGGCGAGGGGACTGGTGGTCGTGCCACCGTCACCGAGCTGGCCGTAGTCGTTGTTGCCCCAGCACTTCATGGCTCCGGCCGACGTCAGCGCGCAGACGTGACTGCCCGACCCGGCTGAGACCGCCACGACATTCTCGATGCCCTTGACCAGCACGGGCTTGGGGCTGCCGCCGTACGTGCCGTCGCCCAACTGGCCGGAATCGTTGGCTCCCCAGCACTTGACGTGGCCGTCCGGAGTCACCGCGCAGGTGAAGTTGCTGCCGGCTGCGACCTTCGCCAACGCCGGCTTCGGCGTGCCGTAGTAGTAGCGCGGGATGCCGAACAGCGCGCCGGCGATCACCACGACGACGGCGACTGCTCCCACGATCCACGGCCAGAGCCGTTTCTTGGAGCTCTCCGACGAGCGGGCGGGTTTCGTTGTGGGCATCGACAGACCTCGAGACGCGGCAGGGTGGAACGGCCGCGAGTATACGGGCGACCACGCGCCTGATCCGACGGGGACACACTTGGGGAGACGCCCCGCCGACTTTCGAAACCTCTACCACACGTTGACTGTCCAATCGGTGGATATCCGCCCCCGCGTGTCAGGCATTCCTGAGAGGTGTGTGAGAATCACCCCGTCAATCGATCGCCGGGGGATGGAGATCCATCAGATGGGTCGTGGTCTCGATCGGCGAGCCTGGATGGAGGCAAACGAATGAACGGTCGCAAGGTCATGCGTGCGGCGAGGCCGCCGGCCTTTTGGACCCTGATCGCCAGTGTCGTCTTGGGACTGTTCGCGGCATTGGTGCCGGCCGGACTGGCCCACGCGGCCTCGGTCTCGCTGGGTGGTACGGCCACCGTCACGGTCTCCTCGGAGAACGTGTCCACCGGTCAGCTCGGGATCAAGGCCGTCGACGGGGTCCCGTCCGGCTACCCGGCTGACTACACCAAGGAATGGGCGACCGTCGGCGGCAAGGCCGGGTCGTGGATCCAGTTGACCTTCCCGTCGCCGGTGTACGTCGACCGGATCGTGCTGTACGACCGGCCGAACACCGACGACCAGGTCACCAAGGGGACTCTGACCTTCGACTCGGGTACGGCAGTCAGTGTCGGTGCTCTGACCAACTCCGGTGCGGCGACGACCGCGGCCACGTTCGCGACGCCGCGCACGGTGAAGTGGGTACGGTTCACGATCGACACTGTCTCGTCGACGACGTACAACGTCGGTCTCGCGGAGTTCGAGGTGTACGGCTCCACCGCCCCGGCGGTCAACAACCCCCCGACCGCCAACGCCGGCGCTGACCGTACGGTCAACTCGGCCACGTCGGTGACGCTCAACGGCAGCGGTTCGACCGATCCCGACGGGGACGTTCTGTCCTACGTCTGGACGCAGTCCGGTGGCCCCGCGGTCAGCCTGACCAACCCGAACACCGCGACCCCGTCGTTCACGGCGCCGACGGTGAGCAGCCCCACCAACCTGACGTTCTCGTTGGCCGTGTCCGATGGTCGCGGCGGTTCGAACACCGACACCGTCGTCATCACGGTCAACCCGCCGGCTCCCAACCAGCCCCCGGTAGCTTCGGCGACCGGGCCCGGCACCGTGTCGGTGGGCGCCACCGTCACGCTCGACGGTTCTGCGTCATCCGATCCCGAGGGTCAGGCGTTGACGTACGCCTGGACTCAGACGGCGGGTACGGCTGTCACGCTCAGCTCGACCACGACGGCGAAGCCGACGTTCACGGCCGCCGCGGTCGGGACGTACACCTTCTCCCTGCTTGTCAAGGATCCGCAGAACGCGACGTCCTCGGCGGCCACGGTGACCGTCACTGTGACCGACGCCCCGCTGGTCGTCGCGAACATCGCGAACAAGTCGACTGTCACTGCGTCCAGCGAGAACACAGCCTCCGGCCAGACCGCCGCGAAGGCGATCGACGGTGTCGCTCAGGGCTACCCGACCGACTACACGAAGGAATGGGCTTCGTCCGGCGGCAAGGTCGGCACGTGGATCCAGTTGACCTGGGCCGCTCCCGTCATGCTCAACAAGGTCGTCCTGTACGACCGCCCCAACGCCGACGACCAGGTCACGAGCGGCACGCTGACGTTCTCCGACGGCAGCTCGGTGACGGTCGGTGCGCTCACCAACTCGGGTACGGCGACGGTCGTGACCTTCAGCCCGCGCAACGTGAGCTGGGTCAAGTTCACGGTGACCGGCGTCTCGACCACGACGTACAACGTCGGCCTGGCCGAGTTCGAAGCCTGGGGGGCGCCCGCGGGCTCGGGTGACTGGCCCCCGACGGCCGATGCCGGACCTGACCAGACCGTTGCCTCCAACAGCGGCACGGTGACGCTGGACGGCACCAAGTCGACCGACCCAGAAGGTGCGGTGACGTACTCCTGGGCCCAGACCGGCGGAACGCCCACGGTGACGCTGACGAACCCGACGGCGGCCAAGCCGACGTTCGCGGCACCGACCGTGGCGAGCGCGACACCGTTGACCTTCACCCTCACGGTCAAGGACAGCAAGGGCCAGACGGCCACCGACACCATCGTCGTGACGGTGACCGGCCCGGCCACGCTGACTGCGACCAGCTCGGGACTGTCGGGCGTGTTCGCGATCGGGTATGACCCGACCATGGCCGGCAAGGTGGCGACCCTTCAGGTGCTGAAGATCGGCACCACGATGACCAACGAGAACCCGACGGCGACGTGGGTGACGGCCGGTACGGTCACGCTCAACGCGAGCGGTGCGGGCACGGTGACGATTGCCAATCCGTACGACGTCACCCATTCCTACCGGGCGATTGTCACGGTCAACGGTGTGAACAACCCCACGCCTGAGGTTAAGTACGCGGCTCCGAAGGAGACGAAGAACACCGGCATCGCGACGCTGTACCTCAACACGAACGAGAGCGTGGCGATCACCGACAAGACGACCGATCGCGAAGGCACGGTCACGATCGTCGGCGGAGCCGGCTGCACGCCCAACCAGGCGGAGTCCCTCGCCAAGATGTCCGGTCGCGGTAACTACACCTGGACGCTGGACAAGAAGCCGTACAAGTTCTCGCTCGACAAGAAGGCGGCCCTGTGTGGCTTCCCGTCGGGCAAGAAGTGGGCTCTCCTCGCCAATCATTACGACCGCTCGTTGCTGCGCACGGCCGTGGCGATGAATATCGGCTCGCAGCTCAACGGTATGGCCTGGACCCCGCGGGTCGCGCCGGTCGATCTGTACCTCAACGGCGTCTACCAGGGCTCCTACAGCCTGATCGAGCGGGTCGCCATCGACCCGACTCGGATCCCGATCCCCGAGCTCAAGAACAACGCCAACGGAGTCAACGACGGCCAGCCGAACATCACGGGTGGATACGTGCTGGAGTGGGACTTCCGGGCCTCCGGTGACCACAACGTCAGCGTCAACAGCAGCGGCACGGTCGCGATCGACGAGCCGGGCGACGACTTCGACAAGAACTACGTCAACACCGGTCAGGGCATCACACAGGCACAGGTCAACTACATCGGTGCCTACCTCGACACCGTCGACAACGTGCTGATGGGCAACAGCTTCACCGACCCGGTCAACGGGTGGCGCAAGTACATCGACCAGGCCTCGGCTGTCGACTTCTACCTCGTGCAGGAGTACACGAAGAATCTCGACGCGAACATGTACACCTCGGTGTTCATGTACAAGCAGCGTGATTCGGCGGCAGGTGCCGGTGACGGCAAGCTGTTCTTCGGCCCGATCTGGGACTTCGACACCAGCATGGGCGCGGCGAACTACCCGGCGAACCAGGGCAGCACCTCGGGGTGGTATTTGCGGGATGCGAGCACGACCAGCCAGACGTACGCCAACCAGAACACGCCCACGTGGTTCAACCGGCTCATGCAAGACCCCGGCTTCGCCGCCGCGGTCAAGGCGCGCTGGGTGGAGAAGAAGTCGGTGTTCCTCAACGCTCCGGCCTACGTCGACGCCCAGCGGGCCATCATCCAGAAGTCGGCCGACGCCAACTTCGCCAAGTGGGACATCACCCAGAACCTGGAGCCCGGTCTCCAGAACGTCCAGGGCTCCTACTCGGCGGAGATCACCTCGCTCAAGAACTGGTTGAACGGCCGCAACAGCTGGATCAGCTCCCAACTCGGGTAGCGATCCGCTCCTAGCCACCGCGCCCCCGGTCCATCCGCCGGGGGCGCGGTTGTGTCGTACGGGTCGTATCCTTGCTGCGCACCGAAAGGAAGGCCCATGAGCTCCACCACCCCGAGCGGACAGCGGCCCGATCGACTCACGATCGGGGCCTTGGTCGCGAGCCTGATCGTCGGCCCGGTCGGCGCGATCCTGGGCTTCGTCGCGTACCGGAAGACGCAGCCACCGGCCTCGCGCACCCTGCCGCTCGTGGCAGTTGGCCTGGGCATCGTGCAGACCGTCGTCGGGGTCGGCTTTCTCACTAACGGGTTCGCCGCTCCCGGAGCTGCGCCCACAGCGTCCGGGGTGCCGTCGGTCATCGTAGTGGCCGGGGCGACAGTGACCCCGGAGTTCACGCCACGGACTCAGCCCACGTACGTCGTACCCACGGGCACGCCGACCGAGACGTCCACGACGGCTCCGCCGCCCCTGGCACCGTCGTCGGTCGGGCCGTACGGCGCAGACACGGTTCGACCGGACCCGACGCAAGCCAGCAAGGGCGCCCAGTCGGCCGAAGAAGGCACCTATACGAACGGGCAAGCCACGATCCAGCTTCGGCAGTCGGACTGGCCGAGCCCGGCCGCAGCGTTGGCGGCTGCGGAGGATGCGCGCAAGGAGTTCGCGAACATGCGGTTCCTGAAGAGCGGCACGGTTGGCAACCCGCCGAGCGGTCAGTACTGGATCTACGACGACAACGGGAACTCTGCAATCGTGTGGACCAAAGGCTCTCGATTGGGCATCGCGACCGGACCTGCAACCGACATTCAGTTCTTCTTCGTCCAGGTCACGAGCTAGCCGAGGCGGCCCGCCGCCTGTGAGAACGGTCCCGACTACCGACCCGGGGACACGCCAGCCCCAAGGGTCGTGTCAGAATGTCAGCGGCTGTGGTATTTGCGCGCGGATCTGACCTGGGGCTGCGCCTGACTTCGAGGGCGACATGAAACGCAAAACCTTTACCCGGATCAGTTCGATCGTGGCAGCACTCGCGTTGGCACTCACCTTCCTGCCGACGCTGGCACCGAAGGCGTGGGCTGCCTGCACCGGCGGCTCCACCCAGGTGGTCGCCCACCAGGACGACGACCTGCTGTTCGTCAATCCCGATGTCCTGCTCGATGCAGCCGCCGGGAAGTGCCTCCAGACGATCTTCATCACCGGCGGGGATGCCGGCCGGGGAATTTCCTATGTGCAAGCCCGCGAAAACGGGTCGCGCGCCGCCTACGCCAACATGCTGGGCGTCTCGAACTCCTGGACCAGCAGTGACGCAGGAGTACCGGGGCAGCCGATCACCCGCTGGACCTTGAACTCCGCTCCCCAGGTCTCGTTGGTCTTCATGCGTATCCCCGACGGCAACGTGGGCGGTACCGGCTTCGCGAACACGGGGTACGTCAGCCTGGAGCAGCTCGAGAAGGGTTCGCTCAGCCGGATCTACGCCATCGACGGCACAGCGTCCTACAGCAGTTCCCAACTCGTGACCGCCGTCGCGCAATTGGCTGCCGGGCAAGGAGCTTCGTACATCCGAACGCAGGACTACGCAGGCTCCTTCGACGACGGAGACCATTCCGACCACCACGCCGCGGCATTCATCGCCCAGGACGCGAACAACTCGTTGGTGACAGCGCGGTGGTTGTACGGCTACCTCGGTTACAAGACCCAGAACCTGGGGCAGAACGTCACTGGAACGAACCTGACGAAGAAGACCAACGCTTTCAACGTGTACGCCCAGTACGACAACTACCTCCAGGGCATCGAAATGGGCTACTGGGGCAACAAGATGTACCACGAAGGAGACCAGTACTTCCCCGGGGCAGCCAACGCTGTCGCCGGACCGGACCAGTCGGTCAATGCAGGTTCTCTGGTCACCCTCGACGCCAGCGGTTCGAGCGCGGGCACGATCGTGTGGAGCCAGACGGCTGGCCCTGCGACGGTGACCTTGAGCAGCACATCTGCGGTGAAACCCACGTTTACCCCGACGGTGACGGGCATGTACACCTTCAAGCTGTCGGTCACGAACAACGGCCAGACGTCGACCGACACGGTGAATATTGCCGTCAGGGCTGCGGGTACGACGAACGTCGCCCGTGCCACGGGGACGACGGTCACCGCGTCGAGCGAGAACACGTCCAGTGGCCAGACCGCTGCGAAAGCAGTGGACGGTGTGATCTCCGGCTACCCGGCGGACTACACCAAGGAATGGGCCACCGTGGGCGGCAAGTCCGGGTCCTGGCTCCAGTTGACGTGGGCGACCCCGGTCACGATCAGCCAAGTGGTCTTGTACGACCGTCCCAACCCTGACGATCAGGTGACCGCTGGCACGTTGACGTTCTCCGACGGCACCAGCGTGGCCGTTCCGCCCCTGGACAATGCCGGTGGTGCGACCGTCGTGTCGTTCCCGGACAAGTCGACGACCAGCCTGAAGTTCACCGCGACCAGCGTGAGCGGCTCCACCGGCAACGTCGGTCTCGCCGAGATCGAGGTGTACGGCATCGCCGGCGTCGCGCCGGTGGCCAACGCCGGTCCCGACCAGACCGTGGCCAAGGGCGCCACCGTGACCCTGGACGGTTCCGCATCGACCGTGCAGTCGGGTAAGACGGCCACGTACAACTGGATCCTCAGTTCCGGCCCCGCTCCCGCGACCCTGTCGAGCGCGACAGTGGCGAAACCGACCTTCACAGCGACCTCCGCCGGCACGTACGTCTTCACCCTGACCGTCGGTGACGGCACGTTCACCGCCAACGACAGCGTGACGATCAACGTCACGGGGACGAACACGCCTCCCATTGCGAACGCCGGCACCGCGCAGAACGGCACCACCGGCATCCAGGTCACCCTCGACGGTACGGGTTCGTCCGATCCGGATGGCAACCCGATCACGACGTACACCTGGACCCAGGTCGGTACGACGCCCGCGGCGGTCACGCTTGCTGCCGTGACTGGCGCTCCGGCGAAGCGGACGTTCACCCCGACCGTGGCGGGTACGTACACGTTCCAGCTCGTGGTCAGCGACGGGCAGGCGAACAGCGCCCCCGCGACCGTGACCGTCACCGTGGCCCAGGCGAACCGGGCACCGACGGCCAATGCCGGCCCAGCCCAGACCGTCAAGCTGCCCAACTCGGTGCAATTGGCGGGTTCGGGCACCGATCCTGACGGGAACACGCTGACGTACCTCTGGACTCAGACCGCCGGTACGACCCAGACGCTCAGCAGCACGACGATCGCGAACCCGACGTTCACGCCGACCGCGGCAGGGACGTACACCTTCTCGCTGACCGTCTCCGACGGCAGCCTGTCGAGCGCTCCGTCGACGGTGACGATCACGGTTCAGCCGGCCAACCGGGCTCCGATCGTGAGTGCAGGTGCCAACCAGTCGGTGGCGACCGGTTCGACGGTGACCTTGACGGGTACGGCGAGCGATCCCGACAACGACCCGATGACGTACAAGTGGACGCAGGTCTCGCCGGCGACTCCGGCGATGACGCTGTCGGCGCCGACCGCTCTGACGACCACGTTCGTCGCGTCGACGGCTGGCACGTATGTGTTCGAACTCGCTGCGACGGACACCTCGAACGTGACCACGAAGGCACAGGTCACCGTCACGGTGACCACCGCGGTGAACCTGCCGCCGGTGGCCAACGCGGGAACCGACCAGAACGCCCAGACCGGCCAGTTGGTGACGCTCGACGCCTCGGGTTCGAGTGATCCCGAGGGTCAGACGTTGACGTACTCGTGGGCCCAGGTCGGCTCGACGCCAGCGGCGGTCACGCTGGCGAACGTGACCGGAGCTCCGGCCAAGCGCACGTTTACGCCGAGCACACCAGGCGACTACACCTTCGAGGTGACCGTCAGCGACGGTGTCAACTCGGTGAAGGATCAGGTCGTCATCCACGTCACGCAGGCGAACCGGGCACCGACGGCCAACGCCGGGACGGATCAGTCCGTCAACGTCGGCACCCAGGTGACGCTGAGTGGCAGTGGCTCCGATCCCGACGGGAACACGTTGACGTACTCGTGGGCGCAGACCGCCGGCCCAGCCTCGGTGACCTTGACAGGCGCGACGACCCAGACGCCGAAGTTCACACCGACGGTGGGCGGGACGTACACCTTCAGGCTGACGGTGTCCGACGGCTCCCTGACCGGCGCCGACACCGTCAACGTCACGGTGATCCAGCCGAACCGGGCGCCGGTGGCCAACGCTGGTGCAGATCAGACCGTGTCGGTCGGCACGCTGGTCACGCTGAACGGTAGTTCGTCGTCCGACCCGGACGGCAACCCGTTGACGTATGCCTGGACCCAGACGACCGGCACCCCGGTGACACTGGCGAACGCGGCGACCGCGCTGCCCACGTTCACGCCGACGGCGACCGGCACGTACACCTTCGACCTGACCGTCGGTGACGGGTCCGCGCTGACCAGCACCGACACAGTGGTGATCACGGTGAACGCCGCGACCGCGACGAATCAGGCAGGCACCGCCACGGCAACTGCGTCGTCGCAGAACACGTCGACCGGGCAGACGGCCGCGAAGGCGATCGACGGTGTTGCTCAGGGCTACCCGGCCGACTACACCAAGGAGTGGGCAACCGTCGGCGGCAAGACCGGCAGTTGGATCCAGTTGACGTGGGCCCAGCCGGTGACGCTGACGAAGATCGTTCTGTACGACCGTCCGAACACCTCCGACCAGGTCACCAGCGGCACATTGGTGTTCTCCGACGGTTCGTCGGTGCCGGTCCAGTCGCTCGACAACGCCGGGGGAGCGACGACGATCACGTTCGCGGCGAAGACCGTGACGAGCGTCAGGTTGAACATCACCGGAGTCAGTTCGTCGACGAGCAACGTGGGCCTGGCGGAGTTCGAGGCATGGGGGACAGGCGGTGGCACGACGCCGCCGGTCAACCAGGCCCCGGTGGCGAACGCCGGTCCGGCCCAGTCGGTCACGGTCGGCACCGTGGTGACGCTGGACGGCTCGGCCTCGAGCGATCCTGAAGGGGCTCCGCTCACCTACACCTGGACTCAGACGAGCGGAACCACCGTGAGCCTGATCGGTGCGAACACGGCCAAGCCGCAGTTCACGCCCTCCGCGACGGGCACGCTGGTGTTCCAGTTGACGGTGTCCGACGGCACCAAGTCGGCCAGCGCGTCGGTGACCGTCACGGTGGTGAGCCCGCCGTCGACGAGCACGAACGTGGCGCGGACCGCGACCGCGACGGCCTCGTCGGAGAACACGTCGACCGGACAGACTGCGGCAAAGGCGATCGACGGTGTGGCCCAGGGGTATCCGACCGACTACACCAAGGAGTGGTCGACGGTCGCCGGCAAGACCGGGAGCTGGATCCAGCTCAACTGGACGTCGGCACGGACGGTGAACAAGGTCGTCTTGTACGACCGGCCGAACAGCGACGACCAGATCATGGGCGGCACGTTGACGTTCTCCGACGGCAGCAGTGTTCCGGTGGGCCTGCTGACCAACTCGGGCGCAGCGACGACGATCACGTTCTCGTCGAGGACCATCACCTGGGTACGGCTCACGGTCACGAGTGTGAGCGGTTCGACGTACAGCGTCGGTCTCGCCGAGTTCGAGGTCTGGGGCGGCTAAGCCGGAGCGAAGCGTGTATCGAGCGGGTGGATCCCAAGCGGACCACCCGCTCGATGCCGTTCGGGAGACGCATGCGAGGACTGCTTGTACTCGAAAATCGTGTCGCCCGCGTCATGATGGGACACTTCTCACTTCGTCTTGTCTGACGATTGATCGTGGCATACAGTTACTCAACGGAGAGCGGCGCTGACTGTTGATGTCTCCTGGGGGTGGGTAGACGGCTTACAGCCCATCAATCGGCGCCGCTCTCCTCTTCTGTCTTCTCACCCCTACGCTTCCCCCGTGAACACCACGTTCCCCTGGGCGACGCACGTGTCGTACGCCCTCCTTGGGCAGGCGGTCGAGATCGATGTGGAACCACCGACACCTGAGTCGATCCTCGCGGCCTTGGACGGGACGGGCTGGCCCAAGACCCGGATCGCGTCGGTCGCGCGCCAGCGACTCGATCATGGCGAATCATGGCCATTCCCGGTTGCGCCGCAGGTGGTCAAAGCTGCGGGCGCCGCACGGTGGCATGCGGTGATGGGCGAGATCGTGGAGTCACTGGGTGTCTCGATCGAACACCGTGCGCCGTCCTCGAGGTCGACTCTCGATTCCGACGAGACGCGGCTCCTCGCGGACGTACCGCCGCACTGGTGAGGGTTGTCTTGCTGGCCCCAGTGCGGTCACGTCGGTGACCCGGTCGTCATCCACGGCGTCGTGCCCTGCTCCCGGTTGTCTTCTGGATCCTGGGCGGTCACGTCGGTGACCGTCAGTAAAGCGTCCCAGAACGCCAACAGGCCCCCGGTTTCCCGGGGGCCTGTGTGGTGCTGTGATTCAGCGCTTGGCGAGCAGGTCGCGGATTTCGGTGAGGAGTTCCTCGCTCGTGGGAGCGGCGGGATCCTCGTCCTTCTTCATGCGATCGCGGATGGTCTCGTACGGCTTCACCAGGGCGAAGTACACGACGAAGGCCAGGATCACAAACGACACCAGAACGGTGAGGAACGGGCCGACCGAGGTCAGGCCCGCCGGGGCCCAGCTGTCGAAGTTGGGGGCGCCGCCGGCCTTGGCCAGCAGCTCGATGATGATCTTGGTGAACGCCTCGACCACCTTCGCGAAAGCGCCACCGATGATGAAAGCGACCGCGAGCTCGATCAGGTTGCCGCGGAACAGGAAATCTTTGAAGCCCTTCACGTGGACTCCCCTTCTAGCTTGCAGTGCCCCCTCCGGGGGGCGTGGGGCTGCGGTGCAGAACGGTATCAAGTTTCTGTGGGTACCTCATACTCACAACGGCGTGTTGAACGATCCATTATCTGCAACTGTTGGCGTTTCGCGTTGGTTGAGGTTGCGGACATGATAAGAGCGCAGACTATCGCCCCTAGCCGTATCGATGTAGCAGCGGCCGAGCGGATGAGGATCCCCTGGCCCTACCATGAACTCCGCGGTCTGCGTGTCGGGCCGCGAACGTGAGACGCGGATCCCTGCCGGTGTTCGTGGTTTCTCACCCGATGGCAACGGTGAGAGACGACGACGCCATCGCACGAGCGAGGGCGCCGGCTTCGGCGGGGCTGACGTCGACCATGATCATGCCCACTCGAGAACTCGTGCCGAAGGCATCAGCCGTACCCGCCGGCACCGCGACCACGAGCACGTGGGAGACCACCGGATCGACGGAGGCAGCGCCGTACAGGGTCACCCGCGTGCCCGGCGGAGCCAAACGCGCCATGTCGGGGTCCGAGACCTTCACGCCCACGACGAGGCGGCCCTCGGGCGGCCCGCCGGCCACCAGACTCAGGTCGGTCAACATCTGGCCGGGTCGCAGCCCCGAGCCGACGACGTGACCGACCGCCCGGTCGACCGAGGTGAGGGCTCCCTCGGGGACCGCGTCCTTGGGTAGGGAGGAGACCCGAACGTCGTCCTTGGCCAGCATGGTTCCAGCTGGCACCAGGCGGGCGGCCACCAGGACCGATGCCGTGTCCTGGGCTCTACTGCTGGTCAGCACGGCGAGTGTGACCCACACGAGCAGCGCGGCGAGCAGCGCCGCAACGGGTCGTCGGTGCCACCGCAAGGTCGCGGCGAGGCGGGTGAGAAGGTTCATGCCCAGACAATGGGCCGAGCCAGCCGCCGATTGTCAGTGATCCACAGACCACTTTTCAGCCCAGGGTGGTTGTGGACGGCTCGGCGGACGGACCGGTGCGGCCACGGCCGGCGGACTCGATCCGGCCCTGGCCGCCGGTGTCGCGTCGACCGAAGCCGACGATGTGCGTTGGATGCGAGACCTCGGGTCTCGACGTTCAGGCCGCCGGTGTCGCCTTGACCGAAGCCGACCCTGGCTTCGACTCGCCCGAGGAGGGCCCGCCCGAGGAAGGTTTGGCCGTACCCGAATCCCCACCTGACGACGAGCTGTCCGAGGAAGCCGGCTTCGCCGCAACGGACTTGCCCTTGGTGCGGTTGTCGGTCGCGTAGAAGCCCGACCCCTTGAACACCACGCCGACCGCTGAGTAGACCTTGCGCAGGGGGCCCTCGCAGTCGGGGCACACCGTCAGCGCGGGATCGGTGAACTTCTGCACAGCCTCCAGTTCGTTTCCGCATTCGGTGCAGCGGTACTGGTAGGTGGGCATCGAGTTTGTCCTCCGAGGTTCGTGGGTGGGCCGCCAAGGTCGCGGCCAGATTCTACGCAGCTTGCAACGCCGCAGAGGTGGCCTCTCATTCCGATCGGGCCTCAATCCTTCACTCAGGCGGCGATATCACTGCCTCGTGACAGTCGACCCACCCCTGCTCGGTGACGATCGAGGTGACCGGTTGGTCCCACGGATCGGTCGGGAGGGCGTCGACGATCTCGTCGGAGTTGAGCAGCAGCCAGCGCGGCGCGTCGGCGCGAGCATGGAGGAGGGCTCGGTCGTACCAGCCTCCGCCGAGGCCCAGCCGTACCCCCGTCGCCGTCGCCGCCACGCCCGGCAGGAGCACCAGCCCGGCCCGTTCCAGGGCACGGGCGCCGAGGGAGGGCGAAGTGGGCTCAGGAATGCCCCATAGGCCCGCTCGCATGTGCTCAGGCCCCGTATAGAGCGCCCAGTCGGGTTCGCGGCGGGGGATGCCGTCGGGGTACGGCCCGAGCACCGGCAGGAGCACACCGACGCCGGCCCTGGCCAGTTCCTCGACGAGCCGAGTGGTGTCGGGTTCGGGCGGAACCGAGCAGTAGAGGGCGACGAGTTCGGGAGGCCAGGGGCCGAGGGCGGCGAGCACCAGGTCCGTACGCGCATGATCGTCGGCGGCTCGTTGCGTGGTCGAACGGGAGGCGCGTGCGGTCGAGACGCGTTGACGTACGGCGGTCTTGCCCGGGTGGCGGGAGCGTCCTGACAGGCCATTGGGTGCCATTGACTTATCGTATGGACCATGCCGCTGTTCCGTCGCAAGCACCCCGAACCCGTGCCCGAGCCGGAGCCTCGGCGGCTCCCGATCGACCCACCGGCCGCCGACGCGTCGGGGCGCCGCAGCCTCGCCGATCAGCGGGATTTCGTGCTCGAACTCGTGCAGCCGCTCCAGCCCTTCGGCATGGCGCTGATCGAAGCGTTGGGCCTGAGGGTCGCCGAGGAGATCCGGTCGTCGATCGACCTGCCGGGGTTCGACAATTCCGCGATGGACGGGTACGCGGTCAGGAGCGCTGACATCGCCGTCGCGAACGCGGCGAAGCCGGTCAAACTGCCCGTCGACGGGGTGATCGCGGCAGGAGACACGAGCGGTCCGCTTCCGCCGGGAACGGCCCGCAAGATCATGACGGGAGCGCCACTCCCCGCGGGCGCAGACACGGTCGTGCCGTACGAATACACCGATCGCGGCGAGCGTGAGGTGTCGATCGAACTGGGCGCGCTCCCGGGTCAGAACGTGCGTTACCGGGCATCCGACGTGAAGGTCGGCGACGTCGTGCTGCAGCGGGGTACGGCACTCGACCCGCGCCACGTGGGTCTCCTGGCGGCGGTGGGTGTCGACAAAGTGCTCGTACGGCCACGCCCCCGCGTGGTCGTGATCTCGACCGGCTCCGAGTTGGTCGAACCGGGGCAACGGGTGAATCCGGGCCAGCTGTACGACTCGAACTCGTTCATGATCGCCGCCGCCGCCAAGGCGGAAGGCGCCCAAGTCTGGCGCGTCAACCATGTCGGTGACGACCAGGCCACCCTGCGACAGGTCATCGCCGACCAACTGATCCGTGCCGACCTGATCGTGACGACGGGCGGGGTGAGCGTGGGCGATTTCGACATCGTCAAGCAGGTCGTGCCAGGTCTGGGCCCGTGCGATTTCACCCAGGTGGCGATGCAGCCGGGCAAGCCGCAGGGGGTCGGCCTGATCGGCGAGGACGAGATCCCGATTCTCATGCTGCCGGGCAACCCGGTGAGCGCGTTCGTCTCGTTCGAGGCGTTCGTCAGGCCGGTGATTCGCAAGCTGATGGGCGTGCAGCCGTACGTCCGGCAGGCTGTCGAAGCCACCGCCGACGTGGCCATGGCCTCGAAGCTCGGTGTGTTGCAGCTGGGGCGCGGGGTCGTGAGCGAGACCCCGGCTGGGCGCATGGTGTCGCTCGTCGGCGGCCACTCATCGCATCTGCTCGGTGACCTGCCGAAGGCGAATGCCCTCGTCTTGCTCGAGCCGGACGTCGAGTTCGTCGCTGCCGGCGACCAAGTGCGGGTCTGGCTCCTCGATGAGTGAACTGCCCCACCTGAACGCCGCCGGCGAGGCCCGGATGGTCGACGTGTCGGGCAAGGCCGTCTCGGTACGGGAGGCCGAGGCTGCAGGATTCGTGGCGCTGAGCCCGGCCTGTGTGGCCGCCCTTCGCGACGACGCTCTGCCCAAGGGAGATGCCTTGGCCGTCGCGCGGATCGCCGGGATTCAGGGCGCCAAGCTCACCCCCACGATCATTCCGTTGTGCCATCCCTTGCTGCTGACGGGCGTGGACGTACGGCTGACGGTCGTCGACGCGGGGGTCGAGATCTGGGCGAAGGTACGGACCGCGGGCCAGACCGGCGTCGAGATGGAAGCGCTGACCGCGGTGTCGTGTGGCGCATTGGCCTTGGTCGACATGGTGAAGGCCGTCGACAAGCACGCTCGAGTGACCGATATCCGGGTGATCGCCAAGTCGGGTGGCCGTTCGGGCGATTGGCGCGAGGGACCACCGTGAACCTCGGCCGGGCCGTCGTCGTGACGGCATCGGATCGAGCCGCGGCAGGGGAGTACTCCGACAGATCGGGTCCGCTGGCGGTCGAGGGGCTGCGGGCCATCGGCTTCGAGGTCGGCGACGCCGTCGTGGTGGCTGACGGGGATCCGGTCGGCCAGGCGATCCAGGATGCCGTGAAGGCAGGGGCCCAGGTGGTGGTCACGACCGGAGGTACGGGTCTGGCGCCTCGTGACCTGACCCCGGAGGTGACGAAGCCGCTGTTGGATCGCGAGTTGCCGGCCCTCGCTGCTGCTATTGCGGCCTACGGCTATACGCATGGGGTGAGCAGTGCCGTACTCAGTCGTGGACTGTGTGGTGTCGCCGGTCGAACTCTGGTGGTGAACCTGCCCGGGTCGGCAGGAGGGGTGAACGACGGACTGGCCGTGCTCGCCGACGTGCTGCCACATGCGGTGTCACAACTGGCCGGCGGTGATCATGAGTGAGGAACCCAGGTTCCCCGAGAGGCATCGCTGGCCGGTGTCGGTGTCCTTTCGGGGCGTGACCCTCGCCCCCTTCAGGCATCGGGATATCCGTGGCTGGGAAGGGATCCGTTCCCGCAATCGATCGTGGTTGCAGCCGTGGGACGCGACTACCCCGCCAGGGGCGGTGGGACCACCAATGACGTACACGGCGATGGTGTCGACCTACAGACGCGAAGCCCGCGCGGGGCGGATGCTGCCGTGGCTGGTGTGGGTGCGAGACGGTGAAGCGCCGGTCATGGCCGGGCAATTGACCGTGTCGGGGATTCAGCACGGTGCGGCGAGCTGGGGGAGCATCGGGTATTGGATCGACCAGCGATGGGCAGGGCGGGGAGTGACGCCGACCGCGGTCGCACTAGCCAGTGACTATTGCTTCAGGGTGGTGGGTTTGCACCGCATCGACATCGCGATCCGGCCGGAGAATGGGCCCTCCTTGAGGGTGGTCGAGAAGTTGGGCTTCAGATACGAGGGCAGTCGCGCGAGGTATCTCCACATCGACGGCGACTGGCGCGACCACGAGTGTTTCGCCCTCCATCGCGAGGACGTGCCGGGCGGATTGTGGCGGCGCCTGCCGGCCGAGGTGCCCCGACTCGGCGACTGAGTGGGCGACGAGCGGCATCGTGGAGTGGTCAGGGGCGCTCGCCTGCGGAGCTGCTGCGACTCGGCGAGGGACGGGCCTGGGCCGGGGGGAGTCGCGGCGGTCGGGGGGCCGGTGAGGGGCCCGCAGGTCCATCCACTCGGTGCGTGGGGTGACGAGCGGCATCGTGGAGCGGGCGAGGGGCGCTGGCGACGAAGGTGCTAAGAGTCGTGATGAACCAACGTTCGGATCAAAGCGTCAACGATGAATCCCCGACGCCCCTCGCGCGACGATGCGACGGCGCGAGTGAAGGGCCTGTTTGCGAGGAGATCCGGCGATCGACGGGCTGCGAGTTCCAGACCGGTGGCAGTGTCCAGCGCGAGCCTTCTGTCGAGCACCGCCCGGTGAGGTCTGCGCGGCCCCAACACTGTAGATGCGCATTCGATGATCAAAGTCCGCCTATTTCGGTCAGATTGATCATCGAGTGCGCATCTACAGTGTTGGGTCGGTTGTGTCACCCGTTCGGAGAGCTCTATTGGAGCCAGTTGGCACAGCCACGGCGTGGCTCGGCTGAGAAGCGGCTGAGGATCCGTACCCTGACGCGCATGGGAACCACGGGGTTGATCTTCGGCGCCCTTGTCGCGGCGTGGTTGGCGTACCTGGTCCCGTGGTACCTGAGCCACCGTGACCAGACGCCGGTCGACGAGGAGCACAATCCGACCCTCTCCTTCACGCGGGATGCGAAGCTGCTGCAGTCCGGCGAAGAGACGTTGGATCTGGAACCTGACTGGTCCGATGTGGCGGTGGCTACGCCGTTGACCCGCGCGGCTGGGCGTCGGGAGGTACGGCGAGCAGCCCAGACCGCCGCGCGACGGCGGCGGAATGTGCTGCTCGTGCTGGTGGTGTCGGTGGTCGGGTTGTCAGTGACGACCGGGTTAGGGCTGACGTTGTGGTGGGCGCCGATCGTGGCCGCGGGGGTGTTGGCCCTCTGGTTGGGCGTGGCGCGAGTTTCGGTGGTACGGATGCACCGCCAGTTGCGCTCGCGGCTGGCATCGATCGACCTCGCCGACGACGAAGCGACCGTTGCGATCGTGGTGGGGGAGCCCATGGAGCTCCCTGATGCTGAGGTCGAGGATTACGAGTTGTCGGTGGAGATCTCCGGTCCGGTTCCCGTGATGAGTCTCTGGGAGCCCATTCCCGTCACGACAAGCACGTACGTGTCGAAGCCGCTGGCGCAACGGACTGTCCGTACGATCGATCTCTCGGCCCCTGCCGCCCCGGCTTCACGAGTACCGGTGACCGCCGACGCCGGACTCGACGATGTCGCCGATCACCGCCGGGCGGTGGGTGAGTAGGCCCAGGCGCCTCGTGCGCGGCCGTGATCGAGCCCGCCGGCGTGTGGTAGCTTTGGTCCCCGCAAGGGGCTATGGCGCAGTTGGTAGCGCGTCTCGTTCGCAATGAGAAGGTCAGGGGTTCGAATCCCCTTAGCTCCACCAATGCTAGTAGGTTCTGACTAAGGCTTACGTTCCAGCAATACCTATACCAATCGCATTCGTGCAATAAACGTGCAATAGGCGTCCGGGAGTCTTGGCCCGGCGTGCCCACGGATGGCCACAGGCGGACCCTCGTTCCTTGGACAGGGGAGCCCCTTCAGTCCCGCCCACGGACGGCTCATGGTGGACATCGCGCTGGGCGAGAGCAACCGTTCCGGCATCGGGTGAGCCACTGTTCCGCGTGGACGTGGGCCACTGCGACGCTCTCTCCGAGAGTCAGACGTCCGGAGATGCCATGGGCGGACATCGACGCCGATGGGTCGTGACCTCACTCACATGCCTGTTGAGGGCGAGTTGCGCCGATCAGGCTTCTTCGGCTGTGCCATGAGCCCGGCGCGTTGGGGCCAACAGTCATGCACGCTCCAGCCGATCGGACCTGGGGCCGACGAGACTGTCTGACCCTGTTCGTACCCTAGAGGCGACGACTAGCCCGACTTGCGCGGGAGAATGGGGGAACGGCGTGGCGGTCCTCAGCAAGCAGTTCAAGGATGCCCTGTCGGCGATCGAGCCCGGTGACGATGCGACGCACGCAGCTGACGCTCATGCCGAGGTCCGTGATGTCCTCGACCGTGACGCCGATCTGACGGGATGGGGACTGCACACGGTCCTGATCGGCTCCTACAAGCGCGAGGTGTCGATCCGTCGCGTTGATGATGTGGACGTGTTCTGCCAACTGCCCGATCTGCCGGACGACGAGGATCCGCAGGACCTGCTGGACAGGTTCGCCGGCGTGCCTGCGGACGAGTACGGCGACCGGGTGTGCAAGAACGACCGGTCGGTGAAGGTGGAGTTTCCCCAATTCGACATGCATGTGGATGTCGTGCCCGCTCGCTCCCACGACGACGCGTGGGAGATCCCCGACAAGGACAGCGGCTGGGAGAAGACCCACCCGGTAAAGTGGCTCTTCACACTTGGGGTGGGGGCTGGTCGAGTCCGCCGGCGACCAGGAGCATGCGTAGCCGGTAGTTCTCCCGGTTTCTGAAGCCGCGGGCGATCCGGCGGTGCAACTCGATCAAGCCATTCACC
>WBZS01000233.1_pt1 | contig 94963 bp, 66 predicted proteins | sample 5204201 | NCBI WGS metagenome assembly WBZS01 (sample SAMN12344357, study PRJNA552823) | activated sludge metagenome | biome: Activated sludge suspended growth; feature: Nitrification reactor; material: Wastewater; isolation source: activated sludge from nitrification reactor of wastewater...
AAGTGGACATCATCAGTACCGGCATGACCAACAAGAATAAAAGCCGCATATTCAGCATTTGTTTTTAATAACAACTGCAAAAAAAACAAATCGTTTAAAGAATTCAGAAATTCTTGCAAGATTATCCTTCACCCTCCAACCCTCAAATGATTTTTATGTCCGGACTATAGTATGGCATTATAAAGGTAGACCTGGTGAAATGAGGCATACAGTAGTTCCTTTTGTATGCCCCTGAATCGTGTGGCATGTGTCAGATAATAAATCCCGTTTTTATACGCCGACAGGCAGCATTTATAATAATTTTAAACAAATAGACCAGTTTTCGTATTAGTATTGATATTTTTGCATCCATAATGGCGTAACCTATGCAGTTTTTATTCCCGTCCTTTCTTTGGGCATTACTGGCTTTAGCCATTCCTGTAATTATACATTTGTTTTATTTCCGCAGATTTAAAAAAGTGTATTTCACTAATGTGAAGTACCTGAAAGAAATTAAGGAAGAAACATCAAACAAAAATAAACTTAAAAATCTGCTTGTCCTTCTTGCCCGTTGCCTGGCATTGACAGCGCTGGTTTTAGCTTTTGCCCAACCTTTTATACCAAAAGACGGCAATATTAAAGCCGGAATAAACCATGTTTCCTTGTTTGTAGACAATTCATATTCAATGACTGCAACCAAAGAAGATGTGCCTTTACTGGATTATGCCAAAGATAAAGCCAGAGCCGTCATTGAAGCGTATTCCGAAGAAGATTGGTACCAGATACTGACCCACGACTTCGAAGGCAGACACCAGCGGTTTATCAGTAAAGAAGATGCCCTGGCTTATGTGGATGAAATTCAGGTATCCCCGGCTGTTCAAAACTTAAGTGAAGTGCTGAACAGGCAAAAACAATTGTTTGAGACCGCCTCAGGAAACAAAATAAGTTATATTATATCCGATTTTCAGAAATCAATTTCCGACTATCAGTCCTTTCAGGATACCACCATGGAAATAAATTTGTTGCCGGTTCAGACCGTGCAGCAAAAAAATGTAACTTTAGACAGCGTTTGGTTTGATGGCCCTGTACCTTTTATCAACCAAAATAACAAACTGATCGTCCGGGTAAAAAACAACAGCAACGAAGATGCCGAACAGGTGAAACTTTCATTAAAAAAAGATGGACAAGTCAGACCTATTGGCATCAGGGATATTCCAGCCAGCCAGTATATCACGGACACAGTGGAAGTGTCAGTAGAAAAATCAGGGTGGCAACAATGTGTGATCAGCGTGATGGATTATCCGGTTCAGTTTGACGACGACTATTATATTGCTTTTGACGTACCGGATACCATTCAGGCGCTCTTCATCAACGAATCCGGGCCCAACAGATTTATGGATGCACTCTTTAAAGGCGTAAAATATTTTCACCTGTCCAACCAGAACGTCAATCAGTTGCAGTATCAGCAATTTCAGAATTTTGATCTCATCATTCTCAATGATTTGAACAGGATCACCTCCGGTTTAAACAATGAATTACTCCAATATTTGCAAAATGGAGGTAATGTTCTGGTGTTCCCCGGAGAAAATGCAGATATTGCCGCGTACAATCAATTTTTTACCGGTACAGGTGCAAACAGGATTATATCCGTAAATAATAGCAGAAAAGAAGTGTCTGCCATTAACACAGAAGAATTTATTTTTTCGGATGTTTTTATTAATACCGGTAAAAATCTGAAATTGCCGGTCACCAGCCGCTCATTTGATGTAAGTAATGCTTCTTCCGGTTTACAGGAAAATCTGCTTACGTACAGGGACGGCAGCGCCTATCTTTCAAAATACAGGGTAGGGGAAGGACAGATTTTTATTTGTTTTGCCCCCTTACATGAATCAAGCAATGACCTGGTTTACAATGCAGAAATATTTGTTCCCTTGCTGTACAAGATGGCCATTTCCTCGTCCAAACAAAAAAAACTGGCCTATACCATTACCAATAATATCGTGGTTGAAACGGAAAATAAAAGGAAGATCGGAGATTATGTGTACCGAATTTCCGGAGATAAAACGGAACTCATACCGGGCCTTCAGACAATGGGAAATAAAATTTTGCTTGACATCAATGACCAGATTCGCACATCGGGATATTATGATTTAAAATTGGATGAGGCTGTGGTCAGTAAACTTGCTTTTAATTACGACAGAAAGGAATCAGACATGCGTAGCTTTTCTGAAACTGAACTGGAAGGCATTAATCCGTCAAATACAAAAATAAAAATACTTCCTGCAACATTGCAGGCCAATATTTCCGGAGCTATTCAGGAAAAAGATAAAGGAATTGTGCTTTGGAAATGGTTTTTAATTGCGGCCCTGGTTTTTCTGCTACTGGAGTCGCTATTATTGCGATATTTTAAAATCTGATCCCAATGGATATTTTAATAAAAAATGCCACCATCTTGCATCAGGGCTCGATGTATCACCTTCAAAAAAGAGATATTTATATTTCTGACGGACGAATTCAATCCATTTCTGAATCAATAGTAAAAGACAATGTAAAAACAATTTCCGGATCTTCACTTTATTGTTGTATAGGATTGTTTGACATCGGCACCCAGAGCGGCGAACCGGGTTTTGAACATCGGGAAACGATTCAATCCCTGACAAAATGTGCCCGCGCAGGTGGATATACCGCATTGGCTGTTTTTCCCAATAATAAACCGGTTACACAAACCAAAGCAGATATACGATATATTTCCGGTCACCAGGATTGTAATGGTGTCCGCATCCATCCGATAGGCGCATTGAGCAAAGATACCAAGGGGGTTGATATCGCCGAATTTGTAGACATGAAAGCCGGCGGAGCTGTTGCTTTCAGCGATGGGTTAAAACCGGTACAGGATACGGGTTTACTGAATCGGGCGCTCCAATATGCCAGCCATACGGACGCCCCGGTGATACATCATCCGGACGACCATTATTTGAGCGCTGGCGGAGAAATGCATGAAGGGTTTGTAAGTACCTCCATGGGTTTAAAAGGGGTGCCGGATATCTCCGAATTACACATGATCCAGCGGGATATGCTGCTGCTTGAGTATACAGGCGCCAGGTTGATCGAACATGCTTTGTCTGCCGGACGTTCCGTCGAAGCTTTGAGAGCAGCTAAAAAAATACAGTCAGGCCTATCCGCTACCGTGGCGTATATGAACCTGATTTTTGTGGACTCCAATTTAGCTGATTTTGATACAAACTTTAAAGTTCTACCTGTTTTGAGGACTGAAAATGACAGAGAACGTTTGATAGAGGGAATTTTAGATGGCACAATCGATGCCATCATTTCCAATCATATTCCTTTAGACGAAGAGGTGAAAAATCTGGAGTTCAGTTATGCCCTGCCGGGCGCTAACGGCATTGAAACCTGTTTACCGGCATGTTTAACTTACCTGAGTGAAAAAATTGACATAGCGCTGTTAATCCATAAACTGACAATTGCCCCCAGACAATTAATGGGTATCAGCATACCCGCTTTAGAAGAAGGTGCGATGGCTGATTTATGTGTGTTCGATGCAGGGGAGGAATATATTCCACGACCGGAAACATCAAATTCAAAATCAAAAAATAACCCGTTCCATCACATTCCATTAAAAGGAACCATAAAGGCAACGATCATCGGTAAGTCAGTTTTTCTTTGATCTGGCGTTTTTTGGCACAGGCTTGTTTTTTTTCCACGGCGCATAGCCCGGTTTAGGCTTATTTTCAGGAGATGCGGATTTTGGTTTATATTGAACTTTAGCAGATTTGGGTTTTGTGGTGATTTCAACAGCTTTTTCAAGGTCGATCTTTAGCAGTTTAAATAATTCGTTCTGCTTGATTTCGTAAAATTGCCCTGGTTCCAGTTTCCCAATTTTGAGGTCCTCAATTTGAATACGAACTAACCGCAGTACAGGAAATCCAACACTGGCAAACATCTTTCTGACCTGTCTGTTTTTTCCTTCCGTGAGCTCAATTAACGCCCAGGATGTGGGAATATTTTCCCTGAACCGAACTGGCGGATTTCTTTCAGGCAAAACAGGCACCTTATACAGCTTTTTTACACTGCATCCTCTGGTGTGATACATCCCGGAATCCAGCTTTATATCTACACCATTTTCAAGTAATGTGATGGCCTTATCCGTTATATCATGCTCTACCTGGACAAAATAAGACCTCCTGTGTTTTTGCGCAGGCGATAATAATTTATTATTGAGTGACTTGTCATTCGTCAGGATTAAAAGTCCTTCAGAATCTTTATCCAGCCTCCCCACTGGATAGACATCTTTTTCTATCTGTAAAAAATCAGCCAGGGTAACATGTTCCGGCCGTTCCTTCGAAAACTGATTCAGAACATTGTACGGCTTGTAAAAAATATAATATTTTAAATCGGTCTTTTTGATGATAATTTTATTTTAAAGTAAAATTTGAATGGCCTTTATCCAATTTCAAAACGGGAAAAATCCCGTCTGTCCGTTATACATTAAATCTGAAATGCATAATATCGCCGTCTGATACCACATACTCCTTTCCCTCTACACCCATTTTGCCGGCTTCCTTGACAGCTTGCTCCGATCCATATTTGATAAAATCATCGTATTTGATGACCTCAGCACGGATAAACCCTTTTTCAAAATCGGTATGAATGACACCGGCAGCCTGAGGCGCTTTCCATCCTTTTTTAATGGTCCATGCCCGTACTTCCTTAACTCCGGCTGTAAAGTAAGTATAAAGATTCAGCAACCGGTACGCGGCCCGGATTATTTTGTTCACTCCAGGTTCAGACAGACCCATAGCTTCAATAAATTCCATCCTTTCTTCTTTACTTTCAAGCTCAGCAATTTCGGCTTCGATACCAGCGCAAATAAAGAGGATTTCAGCATTTTCATTTTTTACAGCCTCTGTAAACCGTTTTGTAAAAGAATTGCCTTCAGATACAGAGGCTTCATCTACATTGCAGACATAAAGTATGGGCTTGCTGGTTAATAAATACAGGTCTTTAAATAATTCTTCATAATTTTCTTCTACATCAAAACTTCTGGCAGGCTTTTCACTTTCAAGATGTTTTAATAACTTTTCTGCCCATTCAACATGCAATGCATCATCTTTAGATCCGGATTTTGCCTGTTTTTTAAGTTTGTCAATTCTCTTTTCCATCGTCTCTATATCTTTGAATATTAACTCAAGGTCAATAATCTCTTTATCTCTGACAGGATCTACATTGCCATCTACATGAATGACATTATCATCTTCAAAACATCGAACCACATGGATTATAGCGTCAACCTCCCGGATATTGGCAAGAAATTGATTTCCTAAACCTTCTCCTTTGCTGGCCCCTTTTATCAGCCCTGCAATGTCTAATATTTCAACACTTGTGGGAAGTACCCGCTGAGGAACAACCAGTTCTGCCAGCTTGTCCAGCCGGATATCCGGCACCACTATGACTCCAAGATTTGGCTCTTTGGTGGCAAAAGGATAGTTGGCAGCAAGTGCTTTTGCTGAAGTTAATGCATTAAATAGTGTAGATTTCCCTACATTCGGAAGACCTACTATACCACATTGAAGACCCATATATTATACTATTTTATACTTTTTTTAAAAATTGGCGCAAAGGTAACTAAAATTTACCATATTTATTCCGCCGGACTGATTCAAATCCGGGTACTTCGAAAATATTGAAGTAAATACAGACGGGTCTGATATCCGGCCAATATTTTAAGACATTGTCATTTTTCCTCAATGCAGGTAACTCGCTTTCTCTTTACATGAAATAGCCTTTGCCCCGCGATCTTTGAAAAAATGGCTGCAATTTGTTATATAAAAAAAAGAACTATATTTGTTCTGAATTAAAAGTGTGTTTCTTTTGTTGAGGAACAACTTTTACCGGGTAATATTTTATTAAAGACATTTTATATTAATCATCGATGCAAATTAAATTTTATTTATTAACGGGCTTTTTGGTTTTTTTGAATTTTTTAACGGTGGCGCAGGAACTGCCATTGAACACAGAATTATTGGCTAAAGTAGCTTTTAATGAAAATAGTTCAGGAATGTGGGGTTATGTCGATTCCAATGGTATTAAATATGCCGTCATTGGTACCGCATCCGCCACAAGGGTATTTTCTCTGGAAAATCCGACGCAACCGGTAGAAAGATTTGTTGGACCCGGTGCAGTGGGCATTTGGCGGGAAGTGAGATATTACAAGGACCATATTTATGTGTCAACCGATCAGGGAGCGGATGGGCTCGTCGTCATCGATATGAAAGGGGCTCCTTTAAATATTTCTTACTCCTTTTATAAGCCGCTGTTAACAGTTGGGGCTACAACTAAATCTTTGGAACGATGCCACAATATTTTTATTGACGAAAAAGGATTTTGTTATCTCTCCGGTTGTAACATTGGTAATAGAGGCGTCCTGGTCTTTGACCTGAATCAAAATCCGAAAGAACCTCCGTTTGTAGGTTACTCGGACATTCATTATTCCCACGATGTATATGTGAAAGGAGATACCATGTACAACAGTGAAATTTCTAATGGATTGTTGTCAATTTATGACGTAAAAGATAAAGCTGACATCAAATTACTGACAGCCTTTAATACCGGAAGAAATTTTACCCACAATGCATGGACTTCTGCAGACAGCAAATATGTTTTTACAACCGACGAACGTGCTGACGCCTATGTGGAATCTTATGATATTTCTGACTTCAATAACATTAAACTTTTAGACCGGTTTAGACCTTTGAGGTCTGAGGGCACCGGCGTAATACCCCATAATACTTACTTTAAAAATGGCTACCTGATTACCAGTTACTATACCGATGGTATTCGCATTATTGATGCTTCGAAACCGGATAACCTGGTTGAAGTGGGATATTACGATACCTGGAATGATCCATCCAGATGCCATAATGGCTTTTTTGGTTGCTGGGGAGTATATCCATTGGACGACGATGACTTGATTTATGGCAGCGATATTAACAATGGGCTGTTTATTATTAAAGTAAATTATCAGCGGGCATGTTATCTTGAAGGTAAAATTACCGGGTCAGATGGCCAGTCTGTAAGTAACGCTGTAGTAGAAATTGAAGCGGACCAGCTGAACAAAGAATTAAGCAATCCCGCCGGTGTATATAAAACAGGTTTGGCATCTTCTGGCGTTTTTAAAGTGAAAATTTCACATCCGGATTATTTTTCAAAAGATACCACGGTTACCCTTCAACATGGCGTGGTGACAAATCTGAATGTTAAACTGGAAAAAAGAATACTGAACGAAGTGGTTTTTGATATTAAAAATGATAATGACGTATATTTAAATACAAAGATCAGGCTCGAAGGCAGCGGCTATCAGTACGATTTTAACCAGACAGGAAGTGCACCCGCCAGGTTTAATATCTTGAGTGGGAATTATGGGCTTTTTATTTCACAATGGGGGTATAAATCATCCAACGTAGAAGAATTTGTAGTGGATACAAATCAGCCGAATTCCATACAAATTAAACTGCCCGTAGGCTATGAGGATAATTTTGAAAATGATCTGAACTGGAAAGTGTCTTCAACCTCTGGTATTGCAGGAGCCTGGTCCAGGGTTATTCCAAGAAGAACGGAATACCTGAATAATGAGGTCGCAAATCCGGGAGCGGATGCTGAAGATGCGGGACGCTACGCCTATGTTACCGGAAATGGAATAAATGGAGCGGGTTGCGATGATGTTGACAATGGTACAACTAAATTGATTTCTCCCGAAATGGATCTAACGTCATTCAACGAACCCAAAGTAAACTACGATATCTGGTTTTTTAATGCGGGGGGCTCTGTACCTGTAAATGATACCTTATTTGTCAAATTATCAGACGGACAAAACGAAGTGGTTATTGATAAAATATTTGGCTCTACAAACGGATGGCTGCAGGTTAGAGATCTGGATATCAGCGCATTTCTTGTTCCCACCAGTAAAATGCAGCTGATTGTTGAAGCATCTGATCAGCAGGGAAATCAGGGTCATATCGTGGAAGCGGGATTTGATAACTTTTTTATTTCAGAAAAGCTTTCCGGCGTCGAGGTAGTCAATCCCGGGGCAGCCAAACTTACTTTACATCCCAATCCGGTCGCTGACCAGTTGTATATTAGATTAGATAATACGAAATCTACAGGTAATCCAGCCTACACCATCTCAAACATGCTTGGCAATGTATTTATAACAGGTAAGGCAGACTTTCACACTTTGTCGGTAGATGTTGGGCACTTGCCTTCAGGGTTTTATATAATCAGTGTGGATGGGCACAAATCTGCTAAATTTATGAAACGATAAAATAAGTGTAATTTTTATCCGGTTATATCTGAGGTTAAATTGTGACCATTCAGAAAATCCGGCACGGGCATCACTTTTTTACCTTCTGGTTTCAGCAATAAGACCTGGATATAACCGTCAGCACATTTGATTTTTAATACCTTTTTATGGTCAGTGTGTATCCTGCCACAAGCAATACTATCCACTTCCGGGAGCGGCATGGCCCGTATTATTTTTGTTTCTTTACCATCGATTATGCACCAGGCACCGGGATATGGACTTAAACCACGAATAAAATTATACACCGACCGGACAGGTTTATTAAAATCTATTTTACAGGTGTGATGAAAAATTTTTGGAGCAAATGATGCTTCCGATTCTGTTTGTTTTTCAAAGGTATATTTTCCGGATTCAATCAGTTTTACTGTCTCCAGGATGACGTCCGCACCAACATACATCATGCGGTCATGCAGCGTACCGGCATCATCCGTATCGAGAATGTCAATTTTTTTTCGGATTAAAATATCTCCCGTATCAATTTCATGTTTGAGTTTAAAACTCGTGACCCCGGTTTCTTTTTCACCGCTGATGATCGCATGATTTATTGGGGCAGCACCCCTGAATTTTGGAAGCAGACTCCCGTGCAGATTAAAAGTACCCAACCGCGGCATATTCCACACGACTTCTGGCAGCATTCGGAATGCAACCACTATCTGTAAATCAGCCTGAAACGATCTTAGGTTCTGAATGAAAACTTCCGATTTTAGGTTGGTGGGCTGCAGCACCGGAATATGATGCGCAACAGCATATTTTTTAACGGCAGATTCCATCAGTTGTTTCCCTCCGCGCCCGCCGTAACTGTCTGTACTGGTTACGACTGCAACCACTTGGTAATTGTTTTTAACCAGAATATCCAGCGCAGGAACCGCAAATTCAGGAGTTCCCATAAATATTATTTTTATACCCATTCCTGTTTTTATGGGTAAAAATACCTTTTATGCATGGTTTCTGAAAGCATTGCGACCATAAATTGTTTTTTTGGCAATGCCACTATAAGTCTAGTTAATATCTACATCAAATAGTATTTCAATGTCTGTATCGCCTCCCGCATTCATAATGTTTCCGGTGGAAACTCCCGAAGCACTTTTATCGGGTTGGTGACGGAGCGTGATTTTTAAGATACCATTTCCTTTTCCGTTACCAGTAGAAACTTTGCTTTTTATCCCTATCGGCTTACCACCACTGTCGGTGTCGTCATATACGATAACCAGACTTGATGCTACCTCACCCGAAATTTGATAAAAAAACTGATGATCATCTGCTTCGGCTGCAATTTCTGCAGTGATGTCTTGTGCCGGATTGACTGCTTCATTTTTAAGGGTTAGACTTCCGGTATATGCCTTATTTTGCTGAAGCGTTCCATCATATGTATACACAGGCGGATTACCGCCATCCCCGTCAAAATCTTTAAATGCAAACGTAACATTGGCCCCGCCATCAACGGGTTTTAAGGTGTAGATGACAGAAGTGATGAGTTCTTCTTCATTTGGAACTATCGGGTCTTTGCCACATGAAATAAAAAAGGTTGAACCCACAAAAAGGGTAAGAAGGATTGTTGTTTTACTTAACATAGAAGTGGATTTATACGTTAAAAAAATGTTTTTATATGGATAGATAAGTTTCTGCCGGTTTCATCTGCAAAATACCGGAGTCGGTTCAGATACTGCCGGTAACTTGAGTTAAGCAGGTTTTCTGCCCTGAAAAGAACATCTACATCATTACCTGCATTTGTTTTTAGACGGCACTTTATGCCTGATTGTATGATATAATAACTTTTAGGCGTAGCAAGAAAATCTTCGTTTGTGTTCACATTATTTTGTTGTGCTTCATAAGAAACGCCCAGACTTGTTTTTATTTCCTGAATTTTACCCCATTTGCCAAAAGTGTTTTCAATATGGAATTGCAGCTGCAGCGGAGGAATTCGTATTAATCCATGTTGACTGGTTACATTCCGCCCGTAAATGTAACTTATACTTCCGGTAGCCTGAAGACCATCGCTGATATTCTGAATCAATTTAATATCGCCACCGGTTAAAAGGGCATCAGTGCCTACATACCGGAACACCGGAAAAGCCCCACGTATGGTTAATCTGAATTCGGACTGTGGTTGAAGATAAATATAATTATTAATGCGATTGAAGAAAATGGAACTGCTAAAATGAGTAGATCGCGTAATTTCACCTTCCCACTCGTTGACGATTTTAAAGGATTTTTCAGAAACAAGCGTCGGGTTACCTTCTTCAATACCACTTACCCCCTGATGAAGCCCATTACTGTATAACTCATTCACTTCCGGAGGCCGGTTTGTGATCGAAAAGTCAAGTCCTGTTTTTAAACGGCGGTTAAATTGTTTTTTAAAACCGGCATTGGCCGCCCAGTTTAAAAAGTTTTTATCCTCTTTCACCACCTGTCTTGCATTGGTGATTCTGGCAACAAAATAATGCCTGAATTCGCCCCTGAATCCTGTTTCCAGTTGTATACCAGAAAAATTGGATTTAGTTATGAAATACAGGGCTGCAGTGTTCTGAATATAGTCTGGAATTAAGGGCAAAATTCCGGTTTCCGGATTATTTGTATTGTTCGAATTTCTGTATTGCATTCCTGCGGTATAATCGAAAGTTTTGGTTTTACCGGCATAAAATAGATCATAATACTGACTGATCAGCGTCAGGCTTAAAGCCGGTGTTTCACTTCGGTTGCTTCGGCGGATGTCAAATTCAGCCCTTTTATTCATCTGGATCCCGATATCCAGACTATAATAATTGGTTTCATTAATAAAATATTTTGTACTGTATTTAAGCAGATGATGCTGAACTTCCTGCCTGGGCACACCAATTTCGGAGGAAAAACTGGTTTTGGTGTAAAAAGGAATCTCGCGCGTAAATGCTTCCTGAAGATCCGTTAAATTACCGACATGCGAGCCGCGAAGGATACCATTTTTATTGTAAAAGTAACTGTAATAGATAGATCTGGCCCATTTACCTTGTTTATGGTTGCTCAAAAGTACAGAGCCTGAAATGTCTTTGTTTCCCGTATTGGTAAGATAATAATCCGGTGTATGTTTATCTCCGGACCGATTGTAACCCCCGGTAATTCTCAGCTTTCCAAATGGATAGGATTTTCTGATTAATCCATGCGATCCGTACATTCGGCCATTGGTTTGGGCATTTAATTGTACGCTGCCGTGCCAGTGGGGATCATCGGCTATTTCCGTAGGTTCCAGCACAACTATACCTCCCATGGCCTGCAATCCAAAACGGATAGAGGCTGCACCTTTATATACTGAAATTTTATCCGACGACATCGGGTCTATTTCAGGTGAATGGTCATTTCCCCATTGCTGACCTTCCTGTGGAATACCATTGTTTAAAATAGTTATTCGGTTTCCTGACATGCCCTGTATCACAGGTTTGCCCAGATTTGGTCCGGATTTCAACATGCTGATTCCGGAAACGGAAGTGAGTATTTCACTTAATGATTTACCCGATTGATCAAATAGTAACTCCTTGGTTATCAAATTTTTATTTAGTCCTACCTTTGAATGATCTTCTTGGCCGGTTATTTCTATTTCATCCATTAATTCTTCGTGATGCTCCAGATACAATGTCACTTCCATGTTTTCCGCCAGCGTCAGATACATACTTTTACTTTCACATCCGATGTGGGATATTATGATGTGGTATTTGCCGGGACAAATATGTTTAAGGATAAAGTATCCGTTACTGTCGACCACAGCACCTGTACCGGATTCCTGTATGTAGACAGTGGCATACTCCAGATTTTCCTGATGATGCTGGTCACGCACGTGACCGGAAAACGTCAGGGTACATTCCTGAGAATAGCCAGTAAAGGACATCATCATAACAATGCCTGATATAAAAAACGTGTTTATCCTTTTGGTATTCATACTTAAGGGTAATAACAATAATTATGCAACATTGTTGCATAATGTAAAAATGTTGCCGGGCAGTTGTTGACTTTGATCTTTTAACAGGCATGTTATCAGCCCTTTTCATAAGGGCTTTCAATGGTTGTTACCCTGATTTGAATTTTGCCATAATATCAGGTCTTGGCATTCAAAATCTTCGGTTGCCTGTATATAATTGTTAAGGGAGTTTAAAACTGACTTAAGCCCCGGTAAATATCTCTTTTATCTATTTTAAGTGCTTATTTATATAAAAAACATGTGCTCTTATGGCTATAAATTGTAATATTGCATTATAAATTATACCTTAATGAAAATTATAAATTACCTGATACCATTAATCGCATTTTTAACGATTTGTTATCCTGAAACTGCCTTTACTCAGGAGATTTGGACTTTGGAAAAATGTGTTTACCACGCAATTGAAAAAAGCTTACAGGTCGAAGGAAGTACATTAACCCTGGAAAGTACAGAAATAGATGTAAACCAGGCAAGACATGCGCGTTTTCCGAATCTGAGCGCCGGAACGAGTGTAGGATGGAACTTTGGTAGAACGATTGATCCGACAAGAAATGAGTTCATCACAGAAACATTTTTTAATAATAGCCTTTCTCTGAATGCGAATGTGGTTTTGTTTAACAGCAACAGAATCAATAATACCATCAAACAATCGGAAATTAATAATAAGGCAGCATTAAAAGATCTGGAACAAACTAAAAGAGATATTTCCCTGAATGTGGCTACTTTTTATCTCAATATTCTGTTCGCAAAAGAAAACCTGATCAATGCCGAAAATCAGTTGAAATTAACCATGGAGCAGCTGGCACAGCTGAATAAACAAATTAAAGTGGGCAATCGGCCGGAAAATGACCGCCTTGATTTGGAAGCACAAACCGCCACCAATGAACAAAGCATTATTGAAGCCAAAAACAGCCTGAATATTAATTTATTGAACCTGAAGCAATTGCTGCGCCTTGACCCCGATTACAACCTGGATGTGGTCGCCCCGGAAGGCATACGCATCGATACTGACCCGGATTTGCTTACATTTAATGAAGTGTTTAATACGGCAATGAAGAATCAGCCCGCTGTGGCATCCGGTGAACTCAATTTAAAAAGTGCTTTTTTGAGTGAAAAGATTGCCGCCGCCGCTTTGTTACCCACTATCGGCGCTGGAGGAAGCCTCAGGACCAATTATTCCAATAAAGGATTAAATATTACAGGTTTTGAAAGTACAGTCATTGAACAAACAGTATACATAAACGGCCAACCTGTAACCGTCGGCTTTCCTCAAAATGTACCTCAAACGGAAAAATCGCCTTATTTTAACCAGTTCAGTGATAACCTTTCATATGGCGTTGGCATATCAATGAATATTCCCATCTACAATAATAATTCGGCAAGAGGAGGCGTGCAACGGGCAAGATTGAATACGGAAAGAGCAACACTAAATCTGAATCAGGTAAAAGAGAGTTTAAAAATTACCGTAGGTCAGGCTCTTTCAGACGCACGCGCGGCAAAGGCAAAATATTTGGCCTCCGAAAAAACAAAATTAGCCCAGACGAACTTGTTTAACAACGCCTCTAAAAGATTTGAAATCGGAAGTCTGAACGCCTTTGAACTGACAAGGTTAAAAACACAACTCGAGTCGGCAACGATCAATGCCCTGATTTCGAAATATGAATATTTGTTCAGGACTAAAGTGCTTGATTTTTATTTAGGTAAACCAATCATTCTTTCAAAACAATAACATAATCTCATCTAAAATAAACAACTTTTAAAATGCAAAATACAAAAAAGCGCAATTGGTTATTAATATCATTACTGTCTGTTTTAGTGATACTTGCTGTTTTTGCCGTCATTAAAGGCAGTGCAAAACCCAAAGGAAAATCCGTAACAATTGCTGAAGCTGAAAAGAGAACCATCAAAGAAACCGTATCGGCCAGTGGTAAAATATTCCCGGAAACAGAAGTGAAAATATCTTCTGACGTTTCCGGAGAAATTGTTGAACTGTATGTTAAAGAAGGAGACTCTGTCGTTATCGGACAAGTTTTGGCAAAAATTAATCCGGATACCTATCTGTCAGCCGTTGAAAGAGGAGAAGCTGGTCTGAACAGTTCTAAAGCGCAACTGGCCATCAGCCGATCCCAGATTGAAAGCAATAAAGCGCAAAAAGAACAGATAGTGGCTCAATTGGAAAATGCACGCAGCATTCATAAGCGAAACGAACAACTCAAAAAGGACGGCGTGATCTCGCAGGCCGAATTGGATCAGACACTCGCTTCGTTGCGTCAGCTCGAAGCAAATTTAAGGTCAGCGGAAGCCGGTATCAGATCAGCACAACAAAATGCAGAGTCATCTGAATTTAGTATTAAAGGGGCCAGCGCCAGCCTTAAAGAGTTGAAAACAAGCCTAAACCGGACTACCATTAAAGCGCCAACAAGTGGTATTGTTTCGAAGCTTTCTGTTGAAAAAGGGGAAAGGGTAGTTGGTACTATTCAGATGACAGGCACGGAAATGATGCGGATTTCAAACCTGAATGCAATGGAAGTTCAGGTCGACGTTAGCGAAAACGATATTTTGAAAGTAATGGTAGGGGATGAGGCAGATATCGAAGTGGATGCCTATCTCGGTAAAAAATTTAAAGGTACAGTGACACAAATTGCTAATTCTGCATCAAATATCGCAGCTACGAATAGCGCTTCATTGAATACGGACCAGGTTACTAATTTTGTGGTCAAAATTAGGATCGACGAAAAATCCTACCAGGATGTAAAAACCCCGACCCTTAAATATCCACTGAGACCCGGAATGTCAGCCTCTGTTGATATTTACACCGAAGAAGCTAAGGATGTGATAGCAGTTCCTATTCAGTGTGTTACGGTAAGAGAAAAAACGGATTCCGCTAAAAAGTCAAAAGAAAAAGGTTCTCCTGAAAAAGAGAACGAAGAACAGTCAAATGAAATAAATAAGGAGTTTGATGAAGTTGTTTTTGTGATGTCATCCGATACGGCAAAAATGATTAAAGTGGAAACAGGGATTCAGGATGACGAATTTATTATGATTAAATCGGGAGTTTCATTGGGCGACCAGCTTATTTCCGGACCATATACTGAAATTAGCAAAGCATTAAAATCAGGAGATAAAGTCAGAAAAAAAGAAGACAAGGAAGATAAAAAGAAAGAGTAATGTGGAGCAACACCTGATAATATTTATCAGAAATCCGGTTAAGGGAAAAGTTAAATCAAGAATAGCTGCAACAACCGGACATGATAAGGCATATTTAATTTACCACAGCCTCCTGCAGATTTTGCACCGACTGCTGGTAAATTACAATTCCGTAAAACATCTTTACTACAGCGATAATATCGAGCAGGATGATATGTGGGATGACCATACATTTATAAAACAGGTTCAGTCTGGTGGAGATTTGGGCAAAAGAATGAGTAATGCTTTTTACAGTGTATTTGACCGGCTTAATTCAAAAATGGGTAAAGTGATTATTATTGGCAGCGACTGTCCGGGCATTACCCCAAAGATTTTGGATGATGCCTGGTTAGCATTGGACACAAAGGATGTAGTGATTGGCCCGGCCAACGATGGGGGATACTACTTGTTGGGTATGAAAGAATGGCATAGCAACCTTTTTGAAAACGTAGAGTGGGGCACCAACACTGTATTTACCCAAACGATGCAGCACGCCAGCAACAATAATTTAAGCTGCGCCTTGCTGTCAGCATTAAGCGATATCGATACAGAAGAAGACTGGAACACGTATTGTCAGAACCAGGCCCCTTTTTAAGTAAATGGGCTCCATCGATTGGAATCCGGCACATCACTATCTTTAATTTGCTTATATTTGTTGAATGAGGCTGTTATTTTATTTATCTTTGCCACAGATATTATTCAAACCATTTATTTTTAAAATCATGCAAAAAGTATATATATTATCGGCCGTAAGGACACCTTTGGGGAGTTTTGGAGGAAGTTTGTCTTCAGTGCCCGCTACCAGCCTGGGTGCAGCAGCAGTTAAAGCCGCTGTCGAAAAATCAGGTGTAGATTCCAACGATATCCAGGAAATCTTTATGGGACATGTTGTGCAGGCAAATGCAGGCCAGGCTCCGGCAAGACAGGTCGCTTTAATGGCAGGCTTAAATCAGGCTACACCGGCTACTACAGTGAATAAAGTTTGTGCTTCGGGAATGAAATCCATTATGCTTGGATCCCAATCCATTCAACTCGGGCAAAATGATGTAGTTGTTACCGGCGGTATGGAAAATATGTCTTCTATTCCTTTTTATCTTTCCAAAGCAAGATACGGTTATGGATATGGCAACGGAGAATTGATCGATGGCCTGGTGAGGGATGGTTTAGCCAATGTTTATGACGGACAGGCAATGGGTTGTTTTGCTGATGCAACATCTAAATCTATGGATATTTCTCGGGAGGAACAGGATGCCTTTGCTATCCAGTCATATAAAAGGACTGCTGCAGCCTGGGATGCAGGCAAATTTTCCGAAGAAGTGGTTGGGGTAGAGGTTAAAGATAAAAAGGGCAACGTGACAGTGATAGACCGCGATGAAGAATACAAAAATGTGATGTTTGAAAAAATACCGGGACTAAGGCCTGTATTTACAAAAGATGGAACAGTGACCGCTGCCAATGCCTCCACCATTAACGATGGGGCAAGCGCTTTGGTCCTCGCCGGAGAAACAACTGTTTTGAAAAATAATCTGTCACCTGTAGCCCGTATTATAGCTTATGCGGATGGGGCGCAGGCTCCCGAATGGTTCACGACCGCGCCTGCAATTGCAGCTTCAAAAGCATTGGAACGCGCCGGACTCACCATGGATGATATCGACTATTTTGAAGTTAATGAGGCTTTTTCGGTCGTCACACTGGCATTTATAAAACATTTTGGTTTAAGCCAGGATAAAGTGAATGTCAATGGCGGGGCCGTCTCTATGGGACATCCGTTAGGATGTTCCGGAGCCAGAATTGTAACCACATTAGTGAATGTCCTCAGGCAGAACAACGGTAAATATGGCCTTGCTGCCATTTGTAACGGAGGTGGAGGCGCCAGTGCCATGATCATTGAAAGGATTTAAAGCACGCATTCAAGCATATCTATTTCTTCGGTGGTATTAAAATAATGTGGCGACAGTCGAATGACCCAGTCCACATTTTTTTTATTAAAATCAATAGGCGCAAACTGCCTCATGCCGGTGGAGTAAGCGATATTTTCCTGGTTTAACTTTTGCTGCATTTCAGGTAGACTTACTTTTTCCGAAGTAAATGTAATGATGCTGCCATGCCGGCTTCCTTCTTCCGTATTACGGAGATAGGATTTTTGAAGCAGGATGTTTTTTAACCGGGTACAGAGTACCTGGTTGTATTCCTGTATATTTTCGAGCCCGATATGGATGGCATATTTTATGGCTTCTCCAAGACCGGTTAGATTGGCAAAATTTTTTTCCCACAACTCAAACCTGATCGCGGATGGTTCCGCAGTAAAGGTCGATTCTGATTGCCAGATTCCACCTTTCATGTCCAGCAGCAGGGGCTGTAATCTATGGTGAAGCGCCTTGTCCGAAACATAAAGCAACCCGGTCCCGCGGGGTCCGCGCAAAAATTTACGGCCGGTTGCACTGAGAAAGTCGCATTGTATAGCCTGAACATCAACATCCATTTGTCCGATAGACTGGCAGGCGTCGACAATGTACCAGATATCATATTGTTGACATAATGCGCCAATTCGGACCACATCTTGGATCTTGCCGGTATTCGAAGGAATATGTGTGACCGAAACCAGTACAGGACGCAATTGTTTTATTTTTAATTCCATGTCGTTCAGGTCAATATCACCATTAGGCAAGTTATCGCAACGAACTACGTTTATCCCTGACCTTTTTTGCAGGGAATAAAAAAGAATATGATTGGAAATGTAATCATCATCCGTAGTCAGTATGGTGTCTCCTTTCCGGAAAGGGATGGATGAAACAGCCTTGCTGTAACCATCCGTAGCATTGAAAGTAAACGCAATATTTCCAGGCTTGCAATGCAGCAATTTGGATGCCTGGGCATAAAATTCCAGGATCTCCTTCTCAAAAACGGGCACAGTTTGATAGCCGCCCAGCATCAATTCCATTTCCTGATATTTTTGTACAGTTCGAAAAACCGGTGTGGTGACTAACGATGCACCGGCGCTGTTCAGAAATATACTATTTGTACAACCCGGTGTGTCCGATCGTACCTGTTCAAGATGTATCATAAAAGTGAGGGTTTAAATGGATTGCAAAATACGGCAACTTTGTTTTACCATCTTAGGATCAATATCCAGATGGAAGACAAAGCGGATGGTATTGCCTCCAAATGGATGAGCAAGTATTCCTTTGGATTTGAGCTTTTCAATAAATTCAGTATCTTTTAAATCATCTGCAAGCTGAAATATGACAATATTGGTTTGTACAGGTTTTACCATTTTTACAAATCCCAGCTTTTCTAACACGGCTCCTGTAATTTTAGCATGATCGTTGTCTTCTTTTAGCCTTTCTATATGATGGTCCAGGGCATACATGCAGGCCGATGCCAGATAGCCCGCCTGCCTCATGCCGCCTCCCATCACTTTTCGAAATCTTCTGGCTTCCTGAATGGATGTTTTACTTCCCAGCAACAGCGATCCCACCGGGGCACCAAGTCCTTTTGACATACAGATAGAGATGGTATCAAAATATTTTCCCCAATCCTGTGTCGACTCCTTGGTTTCAACCAACGCATTAAAAAGCCGGGCCCCGTCAAGATGTAGTTTTAACCCCTTCTCTTTACAAAATTGGTGGATAGGAATGATCTCGTCAAGCGTATAATAACTTCCACCGCCTTTATTGTTGGTATTTTCCAATACCACCAGGCGCGATATAGGTTGCCAGTCAAACCCGGGTTTTATGGCAGACGCTACCTGCCCGGCATTGATTTTGCCATTTTCTCCTTGTATCAATGATATTGCCACACCGCTGTTAAAGGCATAACCCCCGGTTTCCGATTGATAAATGTGGGAGTCTGTATCGCAGATAACTTCGTCCAGTGGCTTGGTGTTTATCTTGATAGCAATTTGATTGGTCATGGTACCGGAAGGACAAAATAAGGCGGATTCTTTTCCAAACATGGAGGCTATCCTTTCTTGCAATGCATTGACGGTCGGGTCTTCCCCAAATACATCATCACCAACCTCGGCGGACATCATTGCATTTAACATGCCGGGCGTAGGCTTGGTTACAGTATCACTTATTAAATTGATCATGACCTGGACTGTTTATTAAGGTGAATCAAAACAAAGATTATATAAAATAGTATCGACAAAAGCAGGGCTTTTATTTTGACCTGCTACATTAAAATACAAATAAAACAAATTTTCAGAAGTTTACCCGCCTTTTCAATTATACAATGTTCTGAAACAGGCACAGATTTCTTTAAGCAGGATGATTATCTTTCAAATTAAACCATCTTAGTCACAACTTATATGGATATACCCCTCTAATTCATTGGACAAGGGTTGTGACTGTTATCGGATAGAATAAATAAACTGATTATTGTCATTTTGATGATACAATTTACATTAATATTTTAAATTTGTGAATTAATAATACAATGACATGAATACATCAGCCACATCAGGAGGAGGGATCGCCTTCGCAAAAACAGATTTAAAATCATGGGTAAATGACATGGCTGCTTATTTTGAAGCAGATGATGTTTACTGGTGCAATGGTTCAGATCAAGAATACAATAACTTCTGCCATCAACTCGTAAATAAAGGTACTTTCATAAAACTCAATCCGGAGAAAAGACCCAACAGCTATGCCTGTTTCAGCGACCCGAGCGACGTTGCCAGAGTGGAAGACCGCACTTTTATTTGTAGCCGTACCAGAGAGGATGCAGGCCCGACCAACAACTGGATGGATCCTTTTGAAATGAAGGAGCTGCTCAATGGAATCATGAAAGGATCAATGAAAGGAAGAACCATGTATGTGATACCTTTTTGTATGGGCCCCGTTGGATCACAGTATTCCAGATATGGCGTTCAACTGACCGATTCTGAATATGTGGTGGTCAATATGAAGATCATGACAAGAATGGGAGATCAGGCCATGCCATATATTGCTGATGGCGACTTTGTAAAATGTATACACACCCTGGGGGCGCCCCTCCAACCCGGTCAGGCAGATGTAAAATGGCCTTGTAATCAACAAAAGTATATTACGCACTTTCCGGAAGAAAGACTCATAATTTCTTATGGCAGCGGTTATGGTGGCAATGCCTTGCTTGGTAAAAAATGTTTTGCCTTGCGGATTGCCTCTGTGATGGCAAATGAAGAAGGCTGGCTCGCTGAACATATGCTGATTATGGGTGTGGAGTCACCGGAAAAAAAGAAAACGTACCTCGCAGCATCCTTCCCAAGTGCTTGCGGTAAAACAAATTTTGCCATGCTGATTCCACCTAAAAGCCTGGATGGATGGAAAATAACCACGGTCGGCGATGATATAGCCTGGATTCACCGGGATAAAAACGGACAGCTCATCGCAATAAATCCGGAAAGTGGATACTTTGGCGTAGCGCCGGGAACAAACTATGAAACAAATCCCAACGCAATGGCAACCATCAGGGAAAATACCATCTTCACCAATGTCGCTGTAACCTCCGATGGCGATGTGTGGTGGGAAGGCCTGACCAAAGAGGTACCCGACGGTATGACCGATTGGAATGGGCTTCCTTACGACAAATCAAGCGGGAAACCGGCGGCACATGCAAATAGCCGTTTTACAGCGCCGGCATATGCAAATCCGGCAGTAGATGAAAACTGGAATAATCCGTGCGGCGTACCGATTAAAGCATTTTTGTTTGGAGGTCGACGTGCCAACGGAATTCCATTAGTGTACCAGTCGTTCAACTGGAATTTTGGAGTGTATACTGCAGCCACCATGGGCAGCGAAACAACTGCTGCAGCATTTGGTGCGCAGGGCGTGGTCAGGAGAGATCCGTTTGCTATGTTGCCGTTTATGGGATATAACATAGGAGATTATATCAATCATTGGCTGCAGTTTGGAAGAAACTTACCAGACGCACCAAGAATATTTAATGTGAACTGGTTCCGAAAAGACGAAAATGGCAAGTTTTTATGGCCCGGCTTTGGCGAAAACATGCGCGTTCTAAAATGGATTATTGGACGTATCAACGGTAAAGCTTCTGCCGTGGAAAGCCCAATTGGTTGGGTGCCCCGTTATAAAGACCTGGACTGGGAAGGCCTTTCATTTTCTCAGGATCAGTTCGATAAAATTATGACCATCGATAGAGAACCTTGGAAAAAAGAATTGTTGTCACATGAAGAATTGTTTTCCTCATTTTATAACAAACTTCCAAAGGAATTCTTTTTTATAAGAGAACTTTTATTGTCTTCCCTTTGGAGATCTCCGGAACAATGGGGACAGCAACCGGAGGAGTTTTAACCCGAATGCGATTTGGACGTGTGACCGGTGATAACAGGCCTGTTTGGTGATCAAACAGGACACTTTTTATTTGCAAATGTTGCCTGGTTCGCATGAGGGATTAAATAATTGGACGGAATTTATAGTTGACACCGGCTCTATTCTAAAAGCTTTATCATTGGATATGAATTAGGTCCGTTTCGCCTCTGAACAGATTTTTTATAGAATCTACGGTACAAAATAAAAAATGCCGCACCTTTTTATTAAAGATGCGGCATTTTTTATTTTTTAACTTCGCTTACGCTGTATTTATTTCAGCTTAAACTGGCCTTTCCCAACCAAAAAACCATTGTTAAACATCTCTATTTTATATTCTCCTTTCAACAGTTTTTCTGAAAGCGTCCAGTCTATACATGCATTGGTGTCTTCATTGTTATAGGAAATTTCCCCGGAAGTCGTGTATCTGACTTGCGTATTATCCAGCTTATTCGTCAGCACCCCTGCACCATTATCTTCAATAGCTATGGTTTCTCCCTGTGGATTGATGATGCGTATATAAAACTTTTTTTGTCCCGAAGAGGTAACCATATTTGTTTCAGTTAAAAAACAAACACGAAGCATTTCAACATCTTTGGCTTTACTTTTTTCTTTCAGCTTGCCATCGTCCTTAATTTCATAGCCCTTCACTTCCATGAAATTTATTTTGATAGCATTCGCCATATCTACCTTGGTTCCAAGTATGGTATTTGTTTTGGAAAGGTTTTCTTTTTCCTGATGTAAGGCATTTTTTGCCTGTATCACTTCTTCTTTCGCTTTGATTTCCTCTTCAACCCGTAAGGTTAGCTGCGAGTTGTTGTCAGATAGAATTTTATTTTCAGTTCTCAACTGCTGAATGTCAGCAAGGTATTTTGCCACATTGGCATTTAGTGTCTTTAACTCCGATTTGGCTTTATCCAGCTCTTTTTTAGTCCAGATCAGATTATTAATTTTGTCTTTCTGCGTTTTTAACTCACTTTTCTGACTATCTATCAGAGCATTAAGCTGGGCATTGTCACCTCTCATTTCTTCCAGGCTTTCCAGCGCAGCCTGATAATCCTGATCCAGTTCAGCCTGAACTTTTTGAAGTTCCATCATTTCCGTTTGCTGAACCTGATTGGCACCGGAAAGTTTACTGTTTAAATACCATTGATAACCATTCAGACCAAGCAATGCAATGATGATAGTTATAGCAATAGCAGTAAAGTTTTGTTTTGATTGTGTTGTACTCATAATCTTAAAATATTTAATTAACTTAACGTGGTAAATATAGCAAATTATTATAACTTTAGCGTGATTTATTAAAAAATGGTGTTTATCCACTACTTAAGTCTATCCGTGTAAACCCTTAGTTTATGTTTCTTGACAAAAAATTATTAAAACGGAGCCTTTTTATTGATATTGAAACTGTTTCAGAATATCCCGAATACACTGCTTTGCCGGAATTTAAAAAAGTTTTGTGGAAAAACAAAGCAGATTTACTTCGGAAAGGCATTTCCAGTCCCGATAATACCGCTCCCGATGATGCCTCGCTATACCAGTCTAAAGCAGGTATCTATGCCGAATTTGCAAAAGTAGTTTGTATTTCCATGGGATTTTTACACTTCGAAAACGGCGAAGTGTCTTCACTTCGGCTTAAATCTTTGGCTGGACCGGTCGAACATAGAATTTTGGACGATTTTAGCCGTGTGCTGATCAATCATTACAATGACCCGGAAAACAGCCGTTTATGTGGCCATAATATCAAAGAGTTCGATATACCTTTTTTATGCCGGCGTATGGTGGTCAATCAGATTCAGTTTCCTCCGGTTCTGGATATTAGTGGTAAAAAACCGTGGCAAACAGGTCATATTCTGGACACAATGGATATGTGGAGATTTGGCGACTATAAAAATTACACCGCACTGGCTACACTTGCCGGAGCATTAAATATAGAATCACCAAAAGACGATATTGATGGTAGTATGGTGAGTAAGGTCTTTTGGGAAGAAGGAAATATAGACAGAATTGTGACCTATTGCCAAAAAGATGTGGTGACCGTTGCCCAAATTATGATGAAATTTGCTGGTTTACCGTGCTTTTCTCAGGAAGATATTGAATACATCAACCCAAAAGAGTAACATATAAAGCAATATTCTATATCTTTGCCCCAATGAAGAATATAAGAAATTTTTGTGTGATCGCGCATATAGATCACGGTAAGAGTACATTGTCCGACAGATTATTGGAATTTACAAAGACAATATCTGAAAGAGATATGCAGGATCAGGCCCTGGATGATATGGATTTGGAACGGGAACGGGGCATTACCATTAAAAGTCATGCCATACAGATGTATTATACCCACACCGATGGGGAAGTATACACCTTTAATATGATTGATACCCCCGGTCACGTCGATTTTTCATACGAGGTGTCCAGATCGATAGCCGCATGCGAAGGGGCATTATTGCTCGTAGATGCGTCACAGGGCATTCAGGCACAGACTATTTCAAACCTTTACCTCGCTATTGAGCACGATCTGGAAATCATCCCCGTATTGAATAAAGTAGATATGGAATCCGCCATGATTGAAGAAGTGTCCGATCAGGTAATTGATCTGATAGGCTGCAAAAAAGAAGAAATAATCCTGGCAAGCGGTAAAGCAGGTATCGGTATTGAAGACCTCATGAAAGCAGTAGTGGAGCGGATTCCCGCACCCACCGGAGATCCGCGGGCGCCCTTGCAGGCGCTGATCTTTGACTCGATGTTTAATTCATTCCGGGGTGTAATTGCTTACTTCCGGATTATGAATGGAACCATCCGCAAAGGAGATAAGGTTAGATTCTATAATACAGGCAAAAACTACGAAGCCGATGAAATAGGCATCCTCCAGATGAGCCAGATCCCAAAAGACGAACTTTCTGCAGGCAACGTAGGCTATATCATTACCGGGATAAAGGAATCCAAAGAAATAAAAGTAGGGGATACAATTACCCACCACGATAAACCTTGTGCCGAAGCCATTCATGGTTTTGAAGAAGTTAAACCAATGGTTTTTGCTGGTATCTATCCCATTGAAAACGAAGATTTTGAAGATCTGAGGGACAGCCTTGAAAAATTACAGCTGAATGATGCTTCTTTGGTTTTTGAACCGGAATCATCCATTGCCCTGGGTTTTGGGTTCAGATGCGGATTCCTGGGCATGCTGCACCTGGAAATCATCCAGGAACGATTGTCCAGAGAATTTGATCAGGAAGTCATCACAACGGTTCCCAACGTGTCATACTATTCCTACGATCATAAAGGCAATAAAACATTAATAAACACACCAAACGATTTGCCGGACCCTACATTGTTCAGCAAGGTGGAAGAGCCTTACATTAAAGCACAGGTCATCACAAAACCGGAATATATCGGCTCCATTATGACCTTATGTATGGAAAAACGGGGCATACTGACTAAACAGACGTACCTGACACCCGAAAGAGTCGAACTCAGCTTCGAAATGCCCCTGGCCGAAATTGTGTTTGACTTTTATGACAGGCTAAAATCGATTTCAAGGGGCTATGCCTCTTTTGACTATCATCCGATCGACTATCGTGCTTCCGACCTGGTTAAACTGGATATCAGATTAAATGGCGAACCGGTGGACGCCCTTTCCTCTTTAGTACACCGCACCAAAGCAGAATATGTAGGCAGAAAAATGTGTATGAAATTGAAGGAACTCCTTCCCAAACAACAGTTTTTAATTGCTATTCAGGCTTCTATCGGTGCAAAAATTATTGCACGGGAAACCATTTCTGCGCTCAGAAAAGACGTTACTGCAAAATGTTACGGAGGGGACATCAGCAGAAAACGAAAGCTTCTGGAAAAACAGAAAAAAGGAAAAAAGAAAATGAGACAGATCGGAAATGTGGAAGTGCCGCAAAAAGCCTTTCTGCAGGTTTTAAAACTCGAAGATTAAATACCTTAAAACATCATGATGAGAATTATCTTTAATGCAATTCTTTTATGGATACCTTTGTTTTTGACGGCACAATCTCAGGACATTGAAGTGCTGGAAGAAAGACTGGACAGCCAGATAAAACTATTTGCAGTCAACAATACCCAGGATGAACTGGAAATTACATTTACTGCCGATTTGACTGGCTTTACCACCACAGAGGCAAATCCCGTAAAAAAGATTTTGAAGCCAACAGTGAAAGAATTTCTGATGACCTTAACCGCGCCTCCCGGCGTCGATTGCGAATACAAAACCTCGGTATCCTACAAAAAAATAAAGAATGCCAATAATAAATCGGCGGTAGGCGGAACAAAAAAAAGGATGACCAGCATCCAGATGAACACTAATAAAGTGAATGTCTTTACCCAGGATGGTTGCGCCCGTTGCGAAATGGTCATTGAATTTTTAGAAAAACACCAGATTCCTTACGTAGAGCTGAATACAACGATTCACGACCCCAATCAGGAATTGATGTTTACTAAGCTTCAGGAAGCCGGGTTTAAAGAACGTACCGTTCAAATGCCGGTAATTGTGAATAATGGTAAAACAGATTTTAACATCAAAGACCTTCCGGCTTATCTGGCCAAATTAAAATAGAGTTTTATTCATTTGTAGAATGCAGCGTGTGCTGCCTGCACTTCATTTACTAATAATGGAATATTTATGGTTGCTGTTATTTTATTAATTTTTATCGTGGGTTACCTCGCCATCGTCTTTGAACACCCTTTAAAGCTGGATAAAACAGTGCCTGCATTGGCCATGGGAGCATTAATGTGGGCAATACTGTCGATCGGATTTCATTCCGGTAGCCTGTCAGTGATCGATGGCCACAACCACATTTTTAGCCTGTCCGGTTCGCTGGATGAGATCAGTATAGAAGTAAATGAAGACGGATTTACAGGAGTCCTGCTACACCATATGGGTAAAATTGCTGAAATTCTGATTTTTTTGATCGGCGCAATGACCATAGTAGAATTGATAGACCTGCATCGGGGCTTTGACGTAATCAGGGATTGGATCGGCACTAAAAATAAAAAAAAGTTGCTTTGGATTACAGGATTAATTGCTTTTTTCCTTTCAGCAATAATCGATAACCTCACCATGACCATTGTTTTGATTAGTATCCTCCGCAAACTGGTTAAAAACAAAAACGACAGGTTATGGTTTGTTGCTCTCATTATAACAGCGGCCAATGCCGGTGGCGCCTGGTCACCGATCGGCGATGTAACCACAACCATGTTATGGATAGGCAAAAAGGTCACTTCTTTGAATTTGATACAAAATATATTTTTGCCGTCAGTGATATGTTTTGTCGTTCCATATTTTTTGGCGTCTTTTAATAAAGTATTTAAGGGCAACTTAAGTGTCAATAATCCAGAATCAGATGATAACTCCGTCAGATTGCTGAGCAGCCGACGGATGCTGTTCCTGGGTTTGGGCATGATTATGTTTGTACCCTTGTTTAAGACGGTGACACATTTACCGCCGTATATTGGAATGATGTTGAGCCTGGCAGTGGTTTGGGCAGTGTCCGAATTTATCCACCCTGAAGAAAATTTTTCAGCTGCCTCACGACATGAATATTCACCACACAAAGCCCTTTCCCGCATTGAGATTTCAAGCATTCTTTTTTTTCTGGGTATTTTATTGGCCGTGGCTGCATTCGAGTCTGTAGTAATATCCGATGTAAGCTTATTGCGGTATGGAGCGGATAGTCTGTCCTCAGTCATTCCCCATACCAATACGATTATAATTTTGTTGGGATTCCTGTCTGCAGTCATCGACAACGTGCCGTTAGTAGCCGCTGCCATGGGCATGTATCAAAATCCGCTGGATGACCAGCTCTGGCATTTTATTGCATATACAGCCGGCACAGGCGGAAGTTTGCTGATCGTCGGTTCCGCTGCAGGTGTGGCCGCCATGGGCATGGAAAAAATCGATTTTATCTGGTACTTTAAAAAAATCACCTGGCTCACTGCATTAGGTTATTTAGCCGGTTGCGCCGTTTTTTTGCTGTTTTCATAAAACACTTTAGGTAAAACATCCACCTAAATAAGCACGTGTTCTAAACAATGCATGAACAGGGAATTACAATTGCAATGAAATAAATAAATTGATAAATAGGAAGCGTTGTTTTACATAAATGAGTTTGTATTTAAATTTTCAAAACCATAAGGAGATATTACCCTCGAGTATGGAAGAAAACGGGACAACAAAATAGTAAAGTGCGGGGCTTTTTATTTGCAGCAGCAGTTATAGGTCGGGGGTACATGTAGTAGAACCGAAACCAATAGAATCTCAAAATTTTATAAGTTTTATTATTGTAAATTTCTGATCACAATTTTCAGTTGGATATAAATTAGACCAATTTTTTATAAAAAACTTTTGAAACTACCTGGTATTGATGCTTTTCAAAAAAATGATGCGCTTTATGGTTTTCAGAGCCGGATTCAAATAATAAAAATTCACAATCTCTTAAAATCAGAAATTCTTCAATATACTTAAAAAAGTTTGAACCTAACCCCTTACCGGCAAATTCGGGATGAACCAATATGTCATGCACTGTTCCATATTTTTGGGCATAGTCAAATTCCTGATCTATTTGTAAAACGGCATATCCAATAACTTCTTGTATGTTACAATTTTCTATTACCTGCAGCCATTCAGGATTCATTTCGAAATGAGTGTGTAAAAAACTTTCAAACCTCAACCACCATTCCGGATTCCATTTAAGGGGTTCTGCCGCAAAGGCTTCTATAATCTCACTATGGGAAATATATTCTTTTGGACAAAATTTTTTTGCTAATAATACTATCGCAGAAATATCTTCTTTTTGAGCTTGTCTGAATTTTATCTTCATCTTAAATCTAATTTTCTAAATACGACTTGCGTCATAAGTGCAATGATCATAATGTTTATAAATCCTTGAAGCAAAGTTATTATTACAGTATAAATGCAACAACTATTATCGATACCTAAATTTAAAGATAACAGGTTATCAGCACTGTGGTACATACTCTCAATATGACTTCGCTTTAAATTTTTATCATGGTTGTACGGATATGGATTGCCAGTAACTTCGTGGATTTTAATAGTCAGCCAGTAAATCAACGTAAAAAAAAGCCAGTCAAAAGTAATGAACCCAAATATTCTAAAAGGAGACTCGCCGTAATTGGTAGTATATTTTAAAAAGGTGAAACGAAACCACTTAATAAAATGAATACTGGCCTTTCTTCTTTGTGCTTCCATTTCCAAAATGTGACATTCAGAGATCAAATCTTCATTGGCCATATCTTCCATCGCTCGCCTGGCTTCTATATACATCTCTATTTCAACATCTATTAGGTTTGTTTCCGTATACTTTAGTTCATGGCTATCAAAATTTGGCTGCATAAGACCATGTATTTTGTCCCTTTGATTTTTTGTTTTGAAAAGCCTTGGTAAATTTTTACAAATGACCGTAAAATGATGAATTCCTGATTCTATTTTTGTAACTAATTTTATAATAGGTGGTACTTTTTCCTGTTCATCGGAAGCAATACATTTTTTAGACCAGGCTTTCAGAAATTGTAAGGGATCATCGGCATTGTTTGTTAATAAGGAATAAAAAATATTTCTTAAACCTCTGACATTTTTAAATAGGTAATTCTCAAGGTTTTCCCCGCTCATATCCACATGGCCGTAAAAACCACAACCATTTTCCATTTTCAAAAATGAGTTTTCATTAGCCCAGTTTATTTTTTTAAAACTCGCCTTGCCTTGAAAAATAGTGTCTGACATGAGGATGTTGTTATTGAATGTTGCCCCTTCAAAATAACATTCCTGATACATAGTGCAGTCTATAAATTCAACTTTTTGATTAAAACAACTCCCGCTGAAATAAATCTCATTATCAAATCGTACATCTTGAAATATTACTTCACCATAAAATTGTGCATGTTTTGCTTCCAAATCACTGTTTATTCCTGTACTTATAACCATAAACGTATTTGGTTTTTCTTTACCTTCTGATGGATCAACTTTATTGCCAAATGAAGCATTCGACATATCTAAGGTTCCGGAAGTTATTGTCGAATCTAAAATGTACACATCCCCGGACCAGGTAGAAGCGTCAAGGTTTAGTTTTATTTGTGAATTAAATAGGAGCAGTGAATTGGGCGAAGCCGTCTGCTCCTTAGAATCATAAACAAACTTTATTTTTTGCAGCGTATTATTTTCTTCCCCGGAAAATTGTAATTGATATTCATTGTCGACTGAATTCCAAATGTTTGCATAGTTATACTCCCGAAATTCAGTAAGGCTTACAACTCGATATATATTATTTTCAGCCCTTATAGGATTGTTTAACTTGTCAAAATGCAACGAGTTTCCATTTTTTAAATAATTTATAATAATACTGCCAGATATGATGGAACCAGTCAGTATTATATCCGATTTACAATTATCAATTAGGAGATGCCCGTCAATTTTACAGTCCACTAAATGTATTACTGAGAATCTGTTGTAATCTATCAACACATTGCCTTTAAAGTGCGAATTTTCAAAGTGGAGTGTGTCTGATTTTTCCCCTGAATCTGATATTACATAAGTTAACATGGGTTAGTTTTTCTATTTTATTAACAAATGTAATAATTTTATTTGGCTGACCTAACATAGATCGATACATGTAAGACCAAATCCTACGACATAGTATATTGTAAATAAATGGATAAGAATGGATAGCTTTTAATTACGTTTTCTGAAAATAAAGACCCATTTTGACTCCTTTGAACCCTATTCGATTTTGTAAATTTCAAAATGTGATTTTGAGTTAACACTTTAAATTTATATGTAGAATTTAAAACCTGATATCTATAATTTTTCAGCGTTTAAGCAGCTGTCTTTGCAACTCCGAACTTTATTTTATTGTTTATTTAAAGGTTTGCTTTTATAGAAAAAATCAAAAGTATCGAAGTTTCAATCTTCGGTTTGTACAGCTATCCATTCAGCCCATTTCGACGAAACGGACGGATTTATGCAATTCCGTGTACCTTTTTTTATACTGAAACCCCCATGTCTAACCCACCTCTTTACCCCACAAAAAAATAAGGCTTGTCCCGAGGTTGTCCCGACCATACCTGTAGGATAAGCCATAGATGCGCTATGGAAACCCTATGGATACCTTATGAATATGCCCGGTCCAGTTTACGGAATTTCTATCTTCGATCCCCAGATCAAAGTCAGTTTGTAACGGCTATCCAATACGTTAAGAATTTGTAATTGGACATACTTATTTTTTGAATGAAACATCGTACATTACTACTTGAGTTTACCAGTAACACAATCCGCTTAGCATCCTAAGGAGGCACGAGAGTTTTTTACGGAAAAGGTATTGGCTTAGGCCTGCTTTCAGGTATCGAAAAACAATACATGATGTTGCCTGCATTTAACGTATGGGTTCGTAAGCAATTCAGTTAAAGATAAACGATAAGTTTATCCTTGAGTTCTGATAATTAATATCCGGTACTGTGTCCCCTGGAGTCAGTTTAAAAATCCGGTTTCAGCGTAATAAAAAAGACAGCTTGTCTCCAAACTGCCTTTTTTATTTATTGCAATTATTATCACAATACAGGTATCGTACCTTGTATGGTTAGGCTGTAGCCCAATACCACTTTTTATTCTATTAAGGTGATCTTTTTATTGATCCACTTTCCGTTTTGAAGTATCCTTAACAAATAAATTCCGGCGCGGTAATTTGTTACGTCTCTCAGAGAATATAAAATTCGTTCCTCTCGGTGTATACTCGCATCTGTATGCATCAACCGGCCACTGATGTCCCGAAGCTGAATGCTTTCAATTGCAATACCGGACGTATTGTGTATAATAAGTTCACCCGGCACAGGATTGGGGTAAATCTGAATTGCGGAGCGCACGACCTCTTCATTTTGATTGATGGCCTGTAAGATGATGTTTTGAACTACAAGCTGACAGGATACGCTGTCTGTTATGATCAGTGTATAGGTCCCAACGGATAAATTACCTATAATCGGGTTTGTGCCAATAAGGATACTATCCTTAACCCAAAGATAGGATAGGCCACCTTCACCACCGGCCACCTCCGCTTCGATTACTCCGTCATTACTGGTTGGCGTGGTAGGCTGCCGTATGTGCAGACTATCGAGTACAATGGCCGCATAAGGCGAGGCAAGTACAATGTTGGGTATGATCGCCGAACACTGCAACGAATCGCTCACTACAACGGTATATGTGCCGGTATTTAAGGAATCAAGAGGAAGGCTTAAAATTTCATTACCATCAAACAAGGTAACCGTATAGGCATCAAAATTACCCTGAATCGTCAGATTTATAGCGCCATCATAACTGTTAAAACAGGTAGGTTGCACTACATCAGCAACGGCAGTCAGACTGCATGCCCCGCCACTGACAATGCCCCATCCTTCAGTAGTACATCCGTTAAAGTCGGCAATCTCGTAAAAATAGATACCGGGCGAAAGACTGTCCAGTATAAATGTACTGGCGCCAGTGTTCCATGTTATAGTAAAAGGACCTGTACCGCCTGTGGGAGTCACTGCAATGCTACCGTCATTATTTCCGGCTCCCGATTCATTGGTAACTACTACCGCAGCATATAAACTATCCGGCTGATTCACCACAAAAGTATCCGTAAGCATACAGCCAATTTCATCAGTAATGACGAGGGCATAAATTCCTGCAGTGAGACTGTCGGGGTCAGAAGTGGTATTGTTTGTGTTGAGCCATTGATATTCCAATTCCCCATATCCACCGGTAACGCTTAAATCAATACTTCCGTTGGACTCCTCAAAACAGGAAACGGACTGAATGGCAGCATCACTGATGACAATGGCTTCCGCTTCTTTTACCTCATAGGAATAAGTAACCAGACAATTGTTTTCATCACTGATGCTTAAGGTATAAATTCCGGCACCCAGACTATCCAGCGCAAGGGAAGACGAGCCTACGGACCATTCAAATTCAAGCGAGTCGGTTCCACCGGATATTTCAGGTGTTATAAAACCATCCACTGCTCCGGGACACAAAAGTGTATCCGCCGCAACAAGCGTGCTGACAATAGGTAAAGGCTGCGAAATAGTTACCTGTAGGGGTACGCTCTGGCATCCCGCCGCGTCTGTTGCCGTAACAGTATATGCACCTGCAGGTAAGCCCGTATTGGAGGCAGTGGAAACCCCGTTCGACCAGGTATAGGTAAATTGGTCATTCGAAGTGACATGGATTACTCCGGAACTGTCACCAAAACAATCTAGATTGGTCTGATCCAGCAGATTTATCGTAAACGAGGCATTGGCACTCACAGAAAATACAGCCGATGAAGTACAATTTTGGTTATCAGTAACGGTTACGGTATACTGACCTGCCGTAAGATTGGTATTGACAGCATTCGTGGCTCCGTTCGACCACAAATAACCATAGGGTACATTCCCATTGGAAGCAGAAACAGAAAGTGAGCCATTGGCTGCTCCCAGACAGGTCGCGTTGGATGTCTGCACAAGGGCAATGGAAATAGCAGGCGCCTGGGGAACAACAAATGCTTTTGTGGCACTGCATCCCTCCAGATCAGTGACCGTAAGGGTATACGTTCCGGATACCAAACCGGTCAGACCTGGGGTCGAAGCACCGTTCGACCACAAATAAGCATTGTTCCCGTTTCCTCCGGTAATACCTGGACTGATTGAACCATTATTCCCTCCGAAACAGGTTACCTGATTGATAATTCCCGTTTGTATACTGAGAGCTGCTGGTTGGGTGATGGTGTAGCTGGCTGTTTGTGTACAACCATTACCACTACCCGTTACAGTAACAGTATATGTTCCCGCCGTAAGGCCGGCAATAGAAGGCCCGGCTTGCGTATTGGACCAAATATAGGATGTATTACCAACAGCGCCATTGGCTACAACCTCAATGGAACCATCATTATTCCCAAAGCAGGATACGGGGTTGAGCGATAAAGCAGTGATGGCAATCATGGCAGGTTGCGTAATGGTAAAATTGACCGTAGTGGTACAATCAAAAATATCGGTTACAGTGACTACGTAGTTTCCTGCTGCCAGATTGTTTTGAGTATTGCTGAAACCGGTTCCTGTAGCTCCATTGGGCCAAATATAGGAATAGGCAGGTGTTCCACCTGAACTGGTAACGGTAGCTGAACCATTATGCAACCCAAAACAGGTAACATTGACCTGATTGCTGATACCCGCCAGCAACGGGGTAGGTTGTGTTAAGGTAAAGGATTTGGTTTTGGTACACAATACCGCATCGGTCACCGTCACCGTATAATTCCCGGCCTGTAATCCGGATATATTGTTTTGTGTACTTCCGTTTGACCATAGATACGTATAACCGGGCGTACCGCCGGATATGCTGCTGAAAATACTTCCGTTCGAAAATCCGTTGCACGTGACATTAATTATACTTTCGGATATAACCATATTGGGCGATGTAGTTACCACGGCATTGGCAGATTTGGTACATCCATTGCCATCGGTCACCGTGACAGTATAGGTTCCGGCAGGCAGATTAAAAATACTGCTGCCCGTAGATCCGTTAGACCAATTGTAAAAATGACTGCCTGCCCCTCCCGAAGCAACAGAAGAAGCAGTACCATTAGTTGCCCCCTGACACACTGTAGATCCAAAAGCACTGACGACCAATGCCGGTGGAGACGATATAGTAGCACTGGCAGTTGCCGTCGTTCCGGTATTATCCGTAACCGTGACTATAGCCAGACCAGGGGGGAGGCTATTGTTCTGGGCCGTATTTACCCCATTGTTCCAGCTATAAGAGTACGGTGTCGATCCACCGGTAGCTGTTGCCAGCGCACTGCCGTCACTCGAATTGGAACACGAAGCATTAAAAACATTGGTAATGCTGGCAGCCAGGCTGTTACCCGAGCTCATTATGGGTATTTGAACATTGGTCAGCACTACCCGGTCACTACTGTTAGAATTGTTTCCGTTGGCAATGACTGCCGAGGCATAAAATTTAATGATCGGATTACTGCCCGTTGTGGCAGGAGCAGTCCAGTCAACCGTGTAGGAAAGTTCATTTGAAGCGGGAAAATCCAATGCGGGAGCATGCCCGAAATACTTTTTCCCCCCAAATACGGTTAATATTTCGGTATTTGGACTGTTGTTCGTCATGGACCCGGCGTTCGTGTTGGTACCCGTTAAAGCTACCATCTGAAATCCGGCTTTTACGGCATTCCCATTGGGGTTGGTTACCGTTACTGTAATCGTATATTGTCCTCCAGTAAGAATTGTTGCAGGTAGCCCGCTAATGCTCACTTCTCCGTTTATGTTTGGGTTACTTCCACTGTGGCAGGAACTGCAACTGGAATCACCCGGAGCACCGGTATATCCGTTACTTCCACCCACCGGGTGCAAACCCGAATTGGCTAAACCTAATATCATGGCGCATAGCACGCCGAATACGACCAGTGTTTTGTTTGAGTGCATCTTTAATTGTTTGATTTATTGTTTTGATTAACGTGCGAAAGCTTTTTTTCCCTATTTTATCTTTATTTTTTCGAGGTAATTAATAAGATACTTACCGAGAATGTCAAACTCCAGATTTACGGTATCATGGATTTGCAAAACATGAAAATTGGTATGGGCATAGGTGTAAGGGATGATGGCAACCGAAAAACTGGTATCGTCTGTATCCACAACGGTCAGGCTTACCCCATTTATTGAAATGGAGCCTTTTTCAACAATATACTTTTGCCATTTCGGTTCCAGCTGAAACCGATAGACCCAGCTTCCATCCATGGATTCGACCCCAATACAAAGGGCAGTAGTATCCACGTGTCCCTGAACAAAATGGCCATCGATCCGGCTACCGCTTAATAAAGATCGTTCAAGATTAACTGTCCGGTTTGGCTTCCATTGCCCCAGATTCGTTTTTGAGAGGGTTTCTTTAATGGCGGTGACCATATGTGTGTTTTGGTCAACCCGGACTACTGTCAGGCAAACTCCGTCATGAGCAATACTTTGATCGATATAGGCTTCATGGCTGATGGGTGAAGTGATCACAAAATGAGTATTGCTACCTTCCTCAATGACTTCCGATACGATGCCTGTGGTTTCTATAATTCCGCTGAACATTAATTTCTGATTATATGTATAAAGCCGTTTAAATTTTCTTTTATAGTTTTGACACCGGTAACCTTGGTTTCAAATACTTTACAGGTATAATAGTAAGTCCCGTCAGCAAGAGCGGCATCGGATGTGGTATTCCCGTTCCAGTTTATCTGGGGATCCGTGGTTTCAAAAACCAGGTTTCCCCATTGGTTGTAAACTTTAAAGTCTATTTCAAAGATGAACAGGTTGACTCTTGGTTTGAATACATCATTTTTGCCATCTCCATTGGGAGTGAAGGTGTTGGGCAACTCATAAAAAGGACAATTATCCACACAAACCTTGTTGCTCATCGCGCTTTCATTTCCAAGACTGTCCACCGCTGTAACGCCATAACAGCCAAGCAAGCCGGTAGGCGGATAATGTATTATCTTATATCCCTCGCTAATTTCCTGTGAAGCAAATTTTTCCAAAGGGGCATCAACTGTACCCGCGTAATAAATGTTGAAGGACACAATGTCGTCACTGGTTTCCGGACAAGCCAGAAAAGGATTGGTCCAGGTAATCGTATTAAATAATTCGTCGGGATTTGTATCACTGTTCAGCCGGTCACACACATTGGTCACTTCAATTGACGGAGAGCACGGGGCGATATTATCTTCAGGTTGCCGGCAGGTTTCCTGCGAAAAATTAAAGATGGGATCTTCAATATGGTCAATGGAATAACTGCCTTCCGATTCAATGCGGTAACAGTAAGTGCTGTCGTTGTCCAGCCCGGTATCTTCATAGGATGTGGAAGTAGTTACATGGATAGCATTAAACAAGCCGCTGCTGCTTTTTTTATACACCGTATATTTTTTATTACTCCAAGGCGTCATGGAGGACCACTGAAGTATATTTTTTTTATCAGAAGGAGATACGGTCAGGAATAGAGTGGAAGCGGTAGGCGAGTCCCCCTTTTTTTTACCGTTGCAATAAAGTCGGATGAAATAAAAATAAGGTTGATCTGTTGTATTTAATCCGGCATCAAAGTAATTACTGTCCGGAACACTGTTAAAGAATGGATATTCATAGCTCCTTACCGGTATAAAATTTTTAGTTTCGTCCGAACGCCAGATTTCATATTTATAAGGGCCGGGATTGGCTAAGGTATCCAATTGTGCTTCGAGTGGTTTGGTCCATCGAAGGTGTACCTGCCCCGCTGTTTTATCGGTGACGTCAACACTGGCTTTGGTGATTAAGGGCAAATCCCGGAGTAAAACCAGACAGGTTTCGTTGGAAGGCAAACTCTCTACCCGGTTAAAGGGATTGCCGGTAAGCGTGAGTTTCGCAAATTCGGCCTGTACCCGGTAACAATACGTATTTCCGCCTTCCACTTTTTCATCGGTATAGAAATACTTTCCGTTTTCCTGTGCCAGCGTCCGAAATACAATTTTCTGATAAGGCGACCCGGTCAGACCCGGATTACAGGTGTCCGGCTCTAATACGGCACTGGCAATTTTGCGCCATACGGAAAAGCCAAAGAAGTAATTGTTGTCTGTTACCTCACACGCATAGGGCGAATCCCATTCCAGTTTTATGTTTCCGTTTTCCGATTTAGCCGTCAGGTTTTGAGGAGAGGGACCAACCACTTTTATCCTGATTGTTTTTAGAGTAGCCAGTCCTGTGGAATCCGGATAAAAATTATCAACGGCCCGAAGTACAATCTGATAATACTGATCTGAAATGTGGTTGCAGTTGGTTTGCCACTCCAGATTGGCAGTAAACTTTACCGGAGTAAAATATTGTGGACCATACAGGATAGCAGGGTCTTTGACCGATAAAGGACCTCCGGTAGCACTTAATTTAACTTTTTGGTTTAAATTGGCATCGCTGACTTCAATAAGAATATTAATTTTTTCTCCGGCAATCACACAAATTTCTTCCTCTGTTTTAATGACGGGAGGTTCATTTTCACAAGCCCGGATTAAGATCTGCATGTCTCGCAGGATGACATTAATGAGTTTGCCATTCCGGTATTCCTTTATTTTAATGGCAATGTTATATTCCCCCTGTAGTTTTGGAGAATTCCACCGCACTTCACCCGTGAGTGCATTGATTGAAAAACTATTTCCTGCCGCAGAACCGATTTCATCAGGCAACTTATACCCGGGTACCGGAGTATTTACGGCTTGAAGCGGTGCAGTAAGTTCATAAGCAAGACTGTCCCCATCCACATCAAAAGCGTTGGGATTATGAACAAATAACTTATTCACACAACCAATATCAATAGGCGGTTGTAAAAGAACCGCAGAATTATTAAATCCCTGAAACTGCTGGTCCAGCAACGTAAAAGTTGTACTGAGAAAAAATGGAATGTCAATGGAGTTGGGGTAGTTCACATTAAGAATCCCACCAACCCGGTTTGGATCCAGAAATGAAATGGTGTATGTAGCAGCACCGGGATAAGTGTGGGCTGCAATATAATAATTGATTTTTATATCATTGGGCTCAAACCTGGTTTTACTGTTATCTCGTCGTACAAATTGATGACTTCCATCACCCCAATAAACGTCAAGACTGTCCCTGTCAGCTGCCGTACTGCTGGCTTTGGTATAGGTAATGATAGTCATTTCAATGGTCAGGGCACCGGTTTGTTTATAGGTGATTTCACCTGCCCTGTTATGGGTGGCATTTACCATTATAGACAACGATAAAAGTACGGATATGATATATAATCTGATCAAATTCACAAAGACAAACCTAAGGATAAATTTTGTTTATGCAATGATAACAACTAATATTAAATGAAGTTTTATACTAAAATTGTCGGCACGGTGTCAATTTAAATTTCTACTGTCTTTTTATAAGTTTTTGGTTTACGAATGCCAACAAGATACGCTCCACTTAAGGCCTTAAAAATCAATAAGTATAACCGGATTGTATTCTAAGGATTCAAAGCCAATCTACATCGTGATTTGAAAAAATCACTTTACAAAAGTGGAAAATACGCCAATAACAACTTTAAATTTTTATTCATTCAGGCGCTGAATATTAAAAATACGGAGGCTTTTTTAGTAAAAGGCAGGGAATAATACAGGTGACTCTGTCTCTTATTTAATTTTTTATTGATATTCCTTACCTTGCGTCGTTAATTTATGTCACCACATGCTCCATTATTTTAAATACCTGAAATATAAATCAACCGATATGGTTTTTGTTTTTCAGTATTATCATGCGGTGCGGTATCTGGTGAGCATTTTGGTTTCTATTCTGATGGTTCGGTGTGGCTTGTTGCAATCGGAACTCGGAAAGTACGAGATGTGGATTTTTATAGCAGCTACGTGTACTTTTTTTTGGTCCGCCGGTTTAAAAAATGCATTTTTATCCTATCAGCCCGGATTGGAAAAAAAGCAAGCGGATCAACTGGTGTGGATGGTATTTTGGATTTTGACATTTCTGGCTGCTATTCCGGCTTGTTTGATATGGTTTGGATCACCCTGGTTTATTTCCCTGTTTACCTCAGAGGTTTTGCTACCGTTTGCGCCTTGGGTGGCAGCCTATATTTTATTGGCACCCGCACTGGTGCTTACTGAAAATATATTTTATCTGAATCACCAGCCAAACCATCTAATTCAATACAGCCATTGGTCAAATGCCGGGTATTTTTGTCTTTTTCTTCTGATTTCATTCGTCGATCCCGTTCTTGAACGATTTATTCAGGGCCTGGTTTTAATTACATTGGTCCGGTTTATCTATCTGTTTTGGTTGCTTTTTCCTTTAAGCACAACTGGACTTTCTTTAAAACCTGCTTTGACATTTTTGATATTTTCCGCGCCTTTGGTATTGAACATGCTTTTAGGCAGTTTTATGGATTTTATTGATGGTTGGTTTGTCGCTCATTATTTTGACGCATCATACTTTCCTGTATTTAGATATGGAGCCCGCGAAATCCCTTTTTCATCTTTGCTGTTCAATAGTTTATCTACAGCTATGATTCCGCTCTTAATAAAAGAGGGGCTGCAATCCGACGTACTTAAATTAAAAGCTACAAAATTAATGCATATCCTTTTTCCGGTATCTATATTGCTGATGGTGTTGAGCCCGGTTATTTTTCCATGGATTTACAGTCCTCAGTACAAAGAATCGGCCTTCATATTTAACATCTATATGCTGATTCTGATTAGCCGGGTCTTGTTGCCACAGGCATACAATTTTGCATTACACCAGCACCGCATTATAATTTTGTCCGGTATACTGGAGATTTTTATTAATATAGGATTGAGTTTTTGGTGGCTTCAGTACTGGGGTATGTACGGTTTGGCATTGGCAACAGTGGTAGCATATATGGGACAGAAAATATTCCTTATTGCATATAACAGATATAAAAATCAGATTCCGCTGCATCAGTACATTGACATAAAATATTATGTTTTATATAGTCTGATTATTATAGTCACTTTTATAATCACGTTTAAATATTTTTAATGATTGCGAGAGAAGCCTATGATTCGCTTTGCCAAACATTAGGGCAACGATATGATGACCGCGAAGCTTCGATCATCGCACGATATCTGGTGGAAGATCTGTATAACCTTTCTTTTTGGTCTGAAGAAACTTTATCCGAAAGCCAGTGTCAGTTACTGAAGGAAGTCAAACTCCGTATTTTGAAAGATGAGCCCTGGCAATATATTGGTGGATTTGCGGACTTTTATGGGTATAAATTTAAAGTAAATAACTCCGTATTAATCCCCAGACCGGAAACAGAAGAGTTGGTCTATCTGGCACTTGATGTAATAAAAAAAGAACAGTTAAAATCGGTTTTGGATATTGGGACCGGCTCCGGAATTATTCCTGTTACCATCGCCAAAAAAATAAATGAAATTTCTGTATACGGGCTTGATGTTAGTGTGTCAGCACTTCAGGTAGCCGAGGAAAATGCCCTTTACCATAATACCAAAGTTACATATTTGCACTCTGATTTTTTAGAAAAGAGCCATTGGGAAAAACTGCCAAAGGTAGATATAGTAATCTCAAACCCACCCTATATTACCCAAAATGAAAAAAAAGAAATGTTTGCAAATGTACTGAATCATGAACCCCATCTGGCCCTGTTTGTGAACAATCATGCCCTCGAGTTTTATGAAGCCATAGCCGCTTTTGTATTGCAATATCAGGCTTCCGGTTGTAAGGTAATGGTTGAAATTAATGAAAAATTCGGTAAGGAAGTAGTTCGTGTTTTTCAAAATCAGGGTTTGGTGAATATTCTGTTGATTAAAGATTTGCAAGGAAAGGACAGGATCGTTGTGGCTGAAAAAAAGCATTCCGATCCTACCCATTAATCTGATTTAATTAACCGATACTTCCAAAACAAAAACAACCGGCAAATGAGTCTAAACAACACGGTAAGTCGTCATGAAATAAATTATTAGTTTAACTTTGTAGTTTGATGTAATTTTCCTGTTAACACTCCCAAAGTCAAGTAAAGAATGAAATCAGCATATTTTATTACATGGGTTTTGATATTTATATATATACCGCTATTTTCCCAAATTGACCCGTATAATATAGATACTACTTCAACATTCTACAAAGATTTTGATCTGTTGCGGGATAAATTTCAAAATCTGAATATGTCTGGTTATATCCAGGCACAATTCCAGGTAGCACAAACCAAAGGAATTGAGTCATTTAACGGAGGCGATTTTATTTTGGATGCCAATAACAGATTTATGATCCGGCGTGGTCGGATGAGAATTGACTATACAATCAGTAATAAAGAAGGTTTCCGGAAGGCCTATTTTGCCTTTCAGTTTGACGCCACCGAGCGGGGTGTTTTTATGAGGGACATGTTTCTGCGTATTTTTGAAAACAATAAAAATAATTTTATACTTACGACTGGTATGTTTAACCGACCATTTGGATATGAATTGCAAATGGCATCTGCACTGAGGGAATCCCCGGAACGAGGAAGAATGAGTCAAATTTTGATGCGGACAGAAAGGGATATTGGATGTATGGTCTCTTTTAAACCCCAGAATAAAAAAAATAAGCTGTACCACATGAATCTGGATTTGGGTATATTTAACGGACCTGGTTTAACAGCTCTGGTGGATTATGACAAATACAAAGATGTCATCGCAAGAATTAGTTTTAATGAAATGAAGTTCCTCCATCCCGGTTTGTTGTTCTGGGGAGGTGTGTCCTACCTGAATGGGGGTATAGCTTCAAAAAACCGGAATGTATTTTCAAGCACTGTTTTAAATGGGACATCATATATGTTATCGGACACGTCGCTTTCAAACCTGGATAAAAGATTACCCCGTACTTACTATGGTTTTGACGCCCGGTGGAGATTTCCGATACAGAGCAGCTATCTTGAATTCAGATCTGAACTTATTTTTGGCAGGCAAACATCATTAAAAAACAATTCTGCCACACCCGCTTCTCAACCGAATGAGCCCACATACATCCGTAATTTTAATGGAGCATATTTTTATTTAATCGGCAATATAACAAACAAACATGTCCTTCTGATAAAATACGATTGGTATGATCCAAATACGGAAATTGCCGGAACCCGTATCAATGAACAGTTTGGATATAGCAGGGCAGATATCCGATATAATACACTTGGGTTTGGGTATACCTATTTTTTCAATCCTCAGACCAAAATACTTTTGTATTATGATATTCCCCACAACGAAGCAGTAAATATTACCGGTTTTAACAGAGATATTAAAGACAATACTTTTACAGTCAGGACGCAACTGTTGTTTTAGCCAGGTTCAGTTAAGATTGTTTGTTGCGGCCCAGCCAATAATACTGAATTTATCTTTCTGCCGGAATTCTAAACAATAGGTTATTTATTCTGTTTCAGCCTCAAGCTATTTATTAAACGCATTTTGTCTGCTTTTAATAGCTATTAATCTAAATATACTGATTTTGCCTAATCATATTTCGTTTTTAATCGTTATATGTTTGTGAAACAGAATATTTATTTTGGATTGATGATTAATTAAGGAAAAAAAAGAGATAGTGAAATTAGCATTGGGTTTGTTTTTTATTATTCTCACCGGTAATTTATTAGGTCAGGAAAAGTTTACTCTCAGCGGGTACGTAAAAGATGCCGATTCCGGAGAAACGTTGATTGGGGCAAATGTCTTTAACATAAAAAACAGCAGTCAGGGAGCCACTACAAATACGTATGGATTTTACTCGCTGACACTACCACCCGGTACATACAATATTGGTATTTCTTACCTGGGTTATGAAGAGCAGTTTTTTGAAGTCGTTTTAAATAAAAATGTGACGTTAAATGCGATCATGAGCGAAGGGCTGATTATAGATGAAGTGGTCATCTCTGCGGAAAAAGAAGAGCGGCGTAAAAATGTGGAAGGCACCCAGATGGGCACCGTTGAAATTCCGGTAGAAAACATTAAAAAACTACCCGCTATTTTTGGAGAGGTGGATATTTTGAAGGCTATCCAGTTATTACCCGGTGTGTTATCATCCGGCGAAGGAAATGCCGGATTCTATGTCAGGGGGGGAGGTCCTGACCAAAATCTGGTGTTACTGGATGAGGCAGTGGTGTATAATTCCGGTCATATGCTTGGCTTTTTTTCTGTATTCAATGCAGATGCCATTAAAAACACCACCCTTATCAAAGGTAGCATGCCGGCCAACTTTGGGGGACGTTTATCTTCGGTGCTGGACATTCAGATGAAAGAAGGAAATGACAAACATTTTGAGGCGGAAGGCGGCATAGGACTGATATCTTCTAGACTGACCGTTCAGGGACCGGTGGTGAAAGATAAAAGTTCCTTTATTATTTCAGGAAGAAGAACATATATACTCGATCTGGTACAACCTGCCCTGAAAGGTAGTAATTTTGAAGGGACAAATTATTACTTTTACGATTTGAATACAAAGTGGAATTATACGTTTTCCAATAAGAACAGGCTCTTTTTTAGTGGCTATTTTGGAAACGATGTGTTAAAATTCAGACAGCCCGGCAGGGACTTTGCATTTGATCTGCCCTATGGAAACAAAACAGCGACATTGCGCTGGAACCATTTGTTTTCCGAAAAAATGTTTATGAATATTTCTGCTGTATATAATGATTACCGTTTTCAGTTTAATGGTGGTCAGGACGATTTTGTGTTTAAATTATATTCCGGTGTTAAAGACTGGAACCTTAAAATTGACTTTGAAAACTATCCAAATACCCGGCATACTATAAAATACGGATTTAACTATACCTATCACACCCTGACACCAAACACCGCAAGCGCTTCCAATGGTGAGGTTGAATTTAATACGACATTTAAACCCAAATATGCGAACGAAGCTGCCGTTTATTTTCTGGATGACATGAAACTGGGCTCCAAATGGGCGATAAACACCGGATTAAGAATGAGCGCTTTCCAGCAGGTTGGACCCTACACTTCAAAATTTACCGGGGAGCAATTTGGCACATTTGAACCGGCAAAAACATATGGCGGCATAGAGCCCAGGTTTAGCCTCAACTATAAAGCTTCACCTCATTTCAGCATTAAATCCGGAGTTGCTGTCACTACCCAATATCTCCATTTGGTCAGCAATTCATCGAGCACGCTGCCTGCAGATGTTTGGGTACCCAGCACTGAAGTAGTCAAACCGCAGCGTGGTATCCAGTATGCCCTTGGATTTTTCAAAAACTTCAGTAATGATACCTATGAAACATCCATTGAAGTGTATTATAAAGATTTAAAAAACCAGATCGATTATGCCGATAATTATGTAAATGACATTAGCAAAGAAGTGGAAGATGCCTTTGTTTTTGGAAAAGGACGGGCTTACGGTGCTGAATTTTTTATTAAAAAAGCCAAAGGTAAATTAAATGGCTGGATCGGCTATACTTTATCCAGGTCTGAGCGGTCATTTAAGGATATTGAAGGGGCTAGGTGGTATCCTGCCATATACGACCGGCCACACGATCTTTCTGTTGTTGTGAATTATAAACCTTCAAAAAAATGGGATTTCGGAGCCATTTTTATATATGGTACCGGCAAGCTCTTTACACCGGTACGAGGTTTTTTCTTTGTTGAACAAAATGTAAATCTTTTTTACGGTCCCCGCAACAGTGCCAGATTGGATGATTATCACCGGCTTGACCTGTCCGCAACCTACACGCCCAATCCTAGTTCCAAAAAAAGATTTAAAGGAAGCTGGACTTTTTCCGTGTACAATACCTATAACCGTAAAAACCCGTTTTTTGTGAATTTCGACACCACTACTGACTTTCAAACAGGCACCAATACCATCACGGGAACAAAAATTACCATCTTTCCTCTGATACCCAGTATAACCTATAATTTCAAATGGAATCAAAAGTAGAGTCATGAAAAAATTAAAATATATCTTTAGTGTAGCCACATTACTATTTTTATTCGCGTGTGAAGAACCCTATTTTCCGGATACCGAAATTTCACAGCAGGAAATTGTAGTGGAAGGTTATGTGGAAGTCGGCGAAGGTGCCAATCCCACTTTTGTAATTCTGACCAAAAGTATTCCTTTTATTTCCACCATTGAACCCGATAAGTTCACCGAGCTATTTGTTAAAAATGCCAGTGTTTCCGTTTTTGATGGAGACAAAACCGTTCAGTTGACCGAAGTATGCTTAAGTCAGATTCCTGAAGAGCTTAAGAAACAGGTGTACGATTTGTTGGGCTTTAACCCGGATTCTTCATCGGTGGATATTTGTGTTTATGCGGATCTCTTTAATCAAATAACCCGGGATTATGGCAGGAAATACGACCTTAAAGTGTTGGTAGATGGCAAAACACTTTCGGCCTCCACCACCGTGCCTCCATATGTGGAATTATATGACTTTAAATGGAGTGATCCTCCGGGCACACCCAGTGATACTTTAGCCCAACTGAATGTTAAAATCAACGACCCGGCCGGCGTGCACAACTACTACAGATACCTGACCGCCTCTGGCAATGAAAGGCTCATTCCACCTTTTGGTTCAGTGATTGATGATGCCGTTTTTGACGGCAAAGAATTTGAATTCCCACTTCAAAAAGCCCAAAGAAGAGGTGGGGATTTTGACCCGGAATCATTTGGTCTATACATGCGTGAAGACAGTGTTTTTGTAAAATGGTGTTCTCTGGATAAGGCGCATTATGATTTCTGGAGAACGAGAGATTTTAGTGCCAATAGCGGCGGACCATTTTCCTCCTATACCCGAATTTCAACGAACATCAACGGTGGATTAGGTATTTGGGGAGGTTATGCAGTACATACGTATCGCCTGTATGCGCCTCCCAAGTAACTAAGTTGCCCGTTAATCAATTCTTCGGATTAAAGCAGTTTTACCCTTAAAGGAGAAGGAATAATACTTACCTGAATCTAATTTATAAGACCTTCAATTTTGTTTAGGACTGAATCCCGGCTACATTACCTCAAATCAGCACAAATGCCCTGCAAAACCTCATTCCCCGGACACAATTCTTTTTCGGTCAGCTGATTCAGGGGAGTCATGGTGGTATTAAGCAATTCATTGAGCTCCGTACTGTCGTTATCCAAATAAAGCAGCCCGGTCAGAATTTCATGTTTTTCCCTCGCTTTATGCAATGCAGTGATGATCGATAATTTATCTTCCGGATCCCATGCCGGAGATACTTTGTTGAGTTTGATCATACTGCCGTCGTGCATTTCCACCATTTTTACCGTCGAATGGTCATAATCAGTTAAAATCTCCTCTTTAACAGGTACAAAATCAAGCGTGGATAAGGCTTCGTTGTGTTCACGTACGTAGTCATAGGACTTGGTAGATCCGGGATTGTTATTGAACGTGACACAAGGCGAAATTACATTGATAAATGAAAATCCGGAGTGGGAGAGGGCTGCCTTAATTAAAGGAATCAATTGGGCTTTATCGCCACTAAAACTTTGTGCAACATAGGTGGCACCAAGTTCAATAGCCAGCGCACACAGATCAATACCTTCAAAGGTATTCATATGGCCGGATTTTGAAACGGAACCATAATCCGCTGTGGCGGAGTCCTGTCCTTTGGTCAGTCCATAACAACCATTATTCATGACAATATAAGTCATGTTGAGATTACGCCGCACGACATGGACAAACTGGCCCATACCGATAGATGCGGAATCGCCATCGCCTGAAACTCCCAGATAAACCATGGACCTGTTGGCCAGATTGGCGCCAGTGGTCACAGAAGGCATACGACCATGTACCGAATTAAATCCATGGGAATTGCTCAGGAAATAGGCAGGTGTTTTGGAAGAGCAGCCAATACCCGACATTTTAGCCACCTTGTGAGGTTCAATATTTAAATCAAAACAGGCATCGACAATGGCGGCACTTATGGAATCGTGGCCACAACCGGCGCAAAGGGTGGATATAGTACCTTCATAATCTTTCCGGGTGTAGCCCAACGGATTTTTAGGCAATCTTGGGTGCGCAAATTTAGGTTTGATATAGGTCATGTCAATGAAGTATTGCTGTGTTGTAAGGAATGTTGGTGAATGGTCTGTATAATAAAATCGGCTGTAATGGGAAATCCGTCATAATTCAGCACCCGTATTAATTTTTTGGGGTTAATTTCCAGTTCGTTAATGAGCAGGGCACGCATCTGTGCATCTCTGTTTTGTTCTATCACAAATACCCTTTTGTGGCTTTCAATAAATTCCGTTACCTTTTCGCTGAAAGGAAAGGCTTTAATACACATGGCATCAAAAACTTCTCCGTTTTCTTTTAGGATATCCAAAGCTTCTTCAGCAGACTGCATACTCGTGCCGAAAAATATAAGTGCCGTGTCTGAATTGTTTTCTGTCTGATAAAAAACAGGCTGCGGCAGCATGGACTTTGCGGTATTCAATTTTTTAACCAACCTGTCCATGATACGAACATAGGTGGTTGAATCTTCTGAATAGGCGGCGTTTTCATCGTGGGAACTTCCTCTGGTAAAAAAAGAACCCTTTGTCGGATGTGTTGCAGGCAGTGTTCTGTATGGAATACCGTCTCCGTCAATATCCTTATACCTTCCCCATCCGGTCATGTTATCCAGATCATCTGCACTCAATACTTTACCTCTGTTGTATTTTCGTTGATCATCCCACCTGAAAGGAGCGGTCATATGTTCATTCATGCCCAAATCGAGGTCAGACATCATAATCACCGGTGTCTGAAGCAGTTCTGCATAGTCGAAGGCATCGGCCATCATATCAAAACACTCCGTTGGAGTGGAAGGAAACAATAAAATATGTTTGGTGTCTCCATGGGAGGCATACGCTGCAGATATAATATCGGATTGCTGCGACCTGGTTGGCATACCGGTTGAAGGTCCGGCCCGTTGCACGTCAACCAGAACTACAGGTATTTCTGCGTAATAGGCTAATCCCAAAAACTCACTCATCAGGGATAGTCCCGGTCCACTGGTAGCCGTAAATGCCCTTGCTCCATTCCAGTTCGCCCCAATAGCCATACCAATGGCAGCCAGTTCGTCTTCAGCCTGGACAATCGAAAAATTGTTTTTACCTGTCACTGGATCAACCCGGAGTTTACGGGCGTAGTCCTCAAAAGCACTTACCAAAGATGTTGATGGGGTAATGGGGTACCAGGCTACTACTGAGGCGCCTCCATACACGGCCCCCAGACCAGCGGCTGCATTTCCGTCGATCATAATGGCATCCCCCACCAGGTCTCTGGCTTCCACACGGAATTCTAAAGGATATTCAAAATGTTCTTTTACGAAATCACTGCCGAGATGTAACGCTTTGACATTGGGCGCTATCAGTTTTTCCTTTCCCTGAAACTGCTCTGCAAACAACGATTCAATCACTTCTGTGCTGATATCCAGCAATCTGGCAAGAGCACCAACATACACGATATTTTTAAAAAGTTGTTTTTGCCGTGGATCTGTAAATTCCCGATTACAAATGTCCATCAAAGGTATGCCTATGAAGTGAATATCTGCCCTCCGAAATTCGTCATGAAGTGTTTTTGTGCTATCATACAAAAAGTAACCTCCCGGTTTAACACTCGCTATGTCCCGTTTAAGACTTTGCGGATTGACGCTGACCATCAGGTCGATGCCTTCTTTTCGCCCCAGATACCCCTTTTCACTGACACGTACTTCGTACCATGTCGGCAAACCCTGGATATTGGATGGAAAAATGTTTTTTGCAGAAACGGGTACACCCATTCTGAAAATGGATTTGGCAAACAAATAATTGGCACTGGCTGATCCGGTGCCATTGACATTTGCAAATCTGACTACAAAATCATTGACTCTACTCATGCGTAACATAAATGACCTGCCTTCGCAGTATTATATAAAAATTGTTTCATATCCCAGGCTGCCGTTGGACAGCGTTCGGCACAAAGACCACAATGCAGACACATGTCTTCATCTTTCACCATCACTTTACCTGTTTTTAGCGTGTCTGAGACCAAAAGATCCTGCTCCTTATTGAGGGCGGGCACCAGGAGTTTCATGCGCAGTGTATCTTCACTGTCTTCGTTTGTTGTGAACGTGATACAACTGGTCGGACAAATATCCATGCAGGCATCACACTCAATACACTTATTTTCCGTAAATACGGTTTGCACGTCACAGTTAAGGCATCGCTGTGCTTCTTTAAATGCGGTGGGCAGGTTAAAACCGAGCTCCACTTCTTTTTTTCTGTCGCGCAGCGTTTCTTTTTTATCTGCCTGGGGTACGAGGTATCTGATATCCGTGGTAACATCATTGTCATAACTCCATTCGTGAATACCCATTTTTGTACTGAATAATTTTACATCGGCAGGAGGACGCTGAAGGATATCTTCGCCCTGACAATACAGGTCTATAGAAATAGCAGCCTGGTGTCCCTGGGCTACGGCTGTAATGACATTTTTTGGACCTAAGGCCGCATCACCTCCAAAAAAGACACCTGGTCGGCTGGATGCAAAGGTAACATCACTCACCACCGGCATATCCCATTGGTTGAATTCAATTCCCAAATCCCTTTCAATCCAATCAAATTTATTTTCCTGACCAATCGCTACAATGACATCATCCGCCGGGTAAAAGACATCGGCTTCGCCTGTAGGAACCAGTTTTCTTTTGCCATTTTCATAAATGGCTTCTACTTTTTCAAACAGCATGCCAGTCAGTCTGCCATTTTCAATAACAAACTGTTTTGGAACATGATTGTCAATAATCGGAATGTCTTCATGAATGGCGTCTTCTTTTTCCCACGGAGAGGCTTTCATTTCGGCAAAAGGACTTCGGACAATTACTTTTACATCTTCGCCCCCCAGTCTGCGGGAGGTTCGGCAACAGTCCATGGCTGTATTTCCACCTCCCAATACGATAACGCGTTTACCTATACTGTGCGTATGTTCAAACGCCACACTGGCCAGCCATTCAATACCTACGTGGATATTGGACTTTCCTTCTTCCCGTCCGGGCAGGATTAGATCTTTTCCCCGCGGTGCTCCTGTGCCAACAAAAACCGCATCGTATTTTTGATCGATGATTTCCTTCAGGCTGGTCACATAGGTATTAAAATGTTTGACAATATCCATGTCAAGAATATAATTCACTTCCTGATCCAGTACTTCGGCGGGCAATCGAAAGGAAGGGATCTGACTGCGCATCATGCCGCCGCCTTTATGCTGATTGTCATAAATATGAATTTCATATCCCAGAGGGGCCAGATCTCTTGCTACCGACAAGGAAGCAGGACCGGCGCCAATAAGGGCTATTTTTTTTCCATTTTTGATTTTAGGTATGTCAGGCAGCAGATGACTGATGTCATCCTTATTATCTGCAGCAACTCTTTTCAGCCGGCAGATGGCCACCGGCTCTTCTTCTACTCTACCTCTTCTGCATGCCGGTTCACATGGCCGGTCGCAAGTCCTTCCAAGGACTCCGGGGAAGACATTTGATTCCCAGTTGACCATATATGCCTCTGTATATTTTCCAGCAGCGATCAGCCGGATATACTGAGGTACAGGGGTATGTGCAGGGCATGCATACTGGCAATCCACCACTTTGTGGTAATATTCCGGGTCATTATAATTTGTCGGTTTCATAAACACACTTTGATATTATTGGTGTATGTGGCAGGTATCCAAAACTTATTTTTATACCATAAGGCAAATTTATAATATTTCATGTGTTCACGAAATTTTTACACCAATTAAATGGCATAAAGCGACAAAGATCATCTGGTGATAAGCCAGATTAATCATGTTGTTTAGTTAAGATTACTTTAAAAACCTTCCCGGTTTACAGGAAAGATTCGAATCGCTTTGGGTAATAACTTCCAGCCCGATCAGGCTATCTAATGCCTCCAAACCCCAAAATTGAACCAAACCCCAAACCCCAGCAAAATAAGGCCCTCAGCCAGGGTTGTCCCGACGTTGTCCCGACGTTGTGCCGAGCCATCCTTATGGATACGCCATAGATACCTTATGGATAAGCCATGGATACTTTACGGTAACCTTATGAATGACGGAATGGTGTTGTTTTAACAAAAATGGATTAAAAGATTTAAACCATTAAAGCAAAGAACCGTAATCTACAACTTGCGGCTTCTAAGTCATTGGAATGGGCATAGTGAATGATTCCACTCGATAATGTAGAAACAACAAACAACGGATGGTAACTTAAATTTAGCATGGGCAAATAAACATAATCTTTCGCAAGGTTGTGTCTGCTTCTTTGCAATACCAAACCGGTTTAAGTCTCTGACTTCGACCCCACTGTATATCCACCGGATTTTATGGCATTTAATTCCTGATACATATTTTTAGTATTGTCGTTTTATTAAAACTACATTAAAAAGCTATTTGATTTTAAGGTAATGATTTAACATATTATTGGTAAAAGTAGGTGGCGTATTTACTGTTCAGTAAACCTTTGTTGGGCATAGCAAGATGGTTTGGATCATACAAAATTCCAGATGTTATCTCACCTGAGAATATCTGTTTAATACCATTGTACCAGAGGACCGGTTAACAGGGGATCACACTTCTGAAAAGCAATTCTCATCCTGAAACCAAACAGGGTGTCACCATGTGGAGAGGGGAAAAATAAAAAAGCCTTCCGGAATTAACTCGCGGAAGGCTTTCAGGTTTTTGATTCTGTTATCGCAGACCGGTGATTAATTTCCGGCCGGATTCCGAGTAGGAGGCGGCAAATCCTCCTTCCAGAAATAATTTTGCTTTTGCAGGTTCGAATGACACTATTTTCCTGCTGTTGATCACATAAGATTTATGTACCCGCTGCAAAAAAGGAGCATTACACTTTTCCAACCAGTATTTTAATGTTTTGGAAGTGAAAAGCGTATTGCCATCGGTCAGATACAAAGTGGAATAATTGCTTTCTGCTTTGATCATCACAATATCCGATACTTTGACATATCTGCTTGTACCTCCGGAACTGATAACGATGCCTTTTTCCACTTTCGGGCTACTTTGCTGCTGCACGCTGACTTTCGACAACTTGCCGGTCAGTTCTGTTACCAGATCCGTAAGCCGGTCCACCTCCATTTTGAGGGCGACATAGTCATTGATCGGCACCATTTTTATACTTTCCATCCGTCTCATTTGTTTACACTATGAAAAGTTTTATTGTTTAATTACGGTGGTCGCATTCATTTTAATCTCGACTGTTCCTGTGCCTGTAAATGTATCGGTTGCTGTCGATTTGACGTCGACATTTTCGAGTGTGAGTGTTTTCATATCACTGATATTCATACCTCCTGCAGGTATGGTTATCTCCGGACGAGCTACGTTGCTCAATCCCTGAATGGTCACACTTTTTGTTATGTTCAGTGGTGCTGTCAATACTGTGGTTACGGTTGTTGGCTGGTCGTACGTGATGGTACCTCCTTCAGAAATACAATTGTACACACTACGCAGGGAGTTAAATCCTGCATCAGCTGTGGTCTTGACTACAGTACCTTCCACCTGTACTGTCGCTGTGCCGGTAGAAGTACAATAGTTGTTCAGGTTTGCTGAAGGCACGGTGACCGGATCCGGCATGGCCGCTCCGAATACAACTGCGCCACCTCCATAATTACCATCCATAGCACCTGCCTTAGTTAAGAACTGGTTGCTCAGGAAGCCACCATCGGAAGTGTACATCGCAAATACTTTAACACCACCGGAAGTATAACCCAGCAATGATTTCGGAATACCGACTTCAAAACCCTGGGTGTTATTGCTGTTTGCCGGATTCGCCCCGGTAAAGGCACCGCTGAAAGAAGTAAAACGATCTCCCAGATAGGTGCTTGGACCACCGCCCATGCCGGCTGTACCGCTCAGGGTAAAGAGGTCAAAGAAGTTGTTGTCTCCGGCTGCATTCGTTCCGATCACCAGACAGTAGTCGGCATTAAAACCACCGTCAAACGTGGTAGCTGAATTGAAGTCATCCACACCCTGGGGCGCACTTGTTCTTCCAAAGTTACCATCATTATAACCACCGGATTTGGAATCGATAAATACCAGAATTCTGTTTCCATCCTGTACATTTCCTGCCAGACCCAGATTGATGTGGGTATCGCTGGCCTGCACATAGATTGCATTGACTTCGTGTCCTGCTCCGAATCCCGGTGTTGGTCCGCCCGCTGACGTAGCTAAAGCTGCTCCCCATCCTGTTTCTGTGATATTACCGTTATAGGTGAACGTGGCAGCCGTAGATGCAGTGGCGGTATACGTCTGTGTAGATGTCGGTTTGGCGAATACCATAGTTGTATTGGTGCCGGTATACGGTGACATAGCACCGGCATCGGTGTACAGACCTGTAGTTGGCGACCATACTGGTGGTACTGGGGCACTATAAGCTAATTTAATTTGAAAATTAGTTAAAGTTCCTGTACCAATTGACTCATCATCATAAACTCTTAATTTCCAATCACCATTTAAAGTAGTGTAAAGTGAACTCCATGTGGCAGTGGTAGGTACAGGAGACGGTGTCAGTTGGAAACCTGTTGTCGCCTTATCTGCTTTATACGTTGAAGTAAATGGTGACCCGCTGGTAGGTATTGCAGGTTTTGTCTCATCAGAACTTATTCTTGTATTTGTAAAATTAGTACCGGTGGTAATGATATTACCTTTTACCAAATTAATAATCTGGCCATTCGGCGCTTCAAGGTTTATTAATACATCTTCATCAAAACTATGTGTAATGCTAAAAGTTGCAATTATACTATCGATCGTTGCGCCAGCCGGTATGCCACTAACGGCAAGTGTGCTGCTTACCCCTGTTGATGAGTTATCAGGAATGGCCAGCGAAATGGTATTAGTAGTGAAGGAATTAAAAGAAGTAATACTGCCTCCGCTGGAAGTCAACAGCTGTGCCGGACTTGTCGGACATAACACTGTATTTACCGGGCTGACAGAAACCGAAGTTGGAACCGGATTAATTGCCACCACAGTGGTTGTGACATTTGAAGTACATCCCACTGCAGAGGTTGCCGTAAAATTGTAGGTACCTGAAGCTGCCAGGGTCACATTGCTGATGGTAGGATTCTGGCTGGTGGAAGTAAAACTGTTTGGTCCTGTCCAGTTAAATGTGGTTCCGATATCGTGCGTTCCGGACAATGTCAAAGTAGATCCAACACATTTCGGTCCGTCATTAGCGGCAGAAACCACCGGTTTCGGATTTACAGTTATAGTGACTAAAGTTGAATTATCAGTAGACATATCAGTTCCACAGGTGACCCGCAGCCAGAAATAGGTCGTTGTGGTGACTACGCCGGTTGTTAAACTTGCAGGTGTCGTCTGACCACTGACCATAGTGCCTCCATTTGGATAATCGGCAAAGTTTGTCGAAGAATACCACTGATAAGTGGATCCCATGCCTGTTGAGTATCCGGAAGCTGTAATGGTTGGCGTGCCGGTAGCACAAAGGGAAGTGCTACCAAAAGCCATTCCTCCCTCTGCCGTTACACAAACAAGTGGAGTGAATTCGTCTGCACCCATGTCCGGGTTAGTCACATCTCTGGTATTTCCGTCGATATCCGTAGTAACTCCAGCAACAGGTGTGCCCAGATTGTTGAGTGAACTATTGCTTCCAGGTTCCAGGTGCATGTCAGAGGCAGAAACAAAGATCGGAGCAATACTAACTGAATTGGCATCCTGTCCTGTAGCACCTTGCCAGGCCGCCAGGGTTGTATAGTTTACAGAATTAAAACGTCCTATATTATTTGTTGCATTTGTACCGGCACAATATAAATCATTATTATTTAATGTTGAACCTGCTAAACTAGTTGCAGCAGTATAGTAAGCCCAGAAATTGCCGCCAGCTACAGCACTGGACCCGGTAAGGGAAAAAATATTATTACGAACATCAATATTTGTACAGACAGTGGTTATATTACCATCTCCATTTGCAAAGGCGGCAGCCAGACCTGTGGAACTATTCGCCAATTGCCCGGCTAAGTGAACAGTATTGTAATAAAATTTATCTCCGTAACCGGCACTTGCCAGAATGCCTGTAGTGTTCCATACCGCACTCACCCCAGTTGAAGTTATTTTATAAACCATATTATTATATACAGATGCATTGGATGGATTGCCAACAGTAGTATAAGAGGAACTGGTGACCGCAATACCATATATCTTTGGAGTGCTTGTTCCTGTATATGCTAAATCATGTACTTTATTGTTATAGCAAAGCCCATTTTTAAAATCCAGCAATCTGATTCCTCCGAATGGTGTTGAAGAAGTATTTGTCGCATTTACGACATTTTGTACTTCATTCCCCGAGACAATTAAATTTTGTTGTCTATCTGCATTGATGGCCAATAAAGAAAATCCTTCACCTGAGACTGCAGTTCCAAAATTATTATTGCTTATGATATTGTTTAAATCCGGACTTGCCGCAGCAAACCCAAACAAGGTTGCTCCATATTGTGATTTTCTGAACAGGTTATTGTCAATGGTATTATTACTATTTAACTCTGTACCTGCAGTGGTTAATCCAACGGTAGTACTTCCCCCGATATGTACGCCTGTAAAAGTAGTGGTGGCACTGTTACCTTCAATAATACAATTTTTTATAGTATTGTTTGTAGCTCCGTTTCCTGATGCCGGAGATGCTAACCATATTACCGCATTTCCGGATGCAGCAGACGAAGTATTTCGTATGGTCAGGCTTCGATCGGTACCTCCGCTGTTACTTCCGTCAAATGTTACATAATCTGCACCATTCAGTTTAAATAGGGCACCAGAAGTTGCATCTGCACTTCCTGTAACTAATGCTGTTACGCCGGTTGAAGGTAAAATAGTAATAGTATTGGAAGCACTGGCACCTGTTATCGCATTAATAACTATAGGGAAGGTTTCATTTGTCGAATAATTCGGGTCTAAAAGCCTGAAAGTGACAGCTCCGGAAACTCCCCGACCATTGAGGTCATTTACGGCAGAAGTGATTGTGGTAAAATTAGGAGATGTTTGAGCTGACCCTATCAGATAAGTACCGCTCATTGGTCCTAATATCACTTTATTACCCGTAGGCGCAGTTACAGTTGGGGTTTGTGCGCTGCCCACCGTGACACTAATACATTCGCCATCTATCACATTATTATTCATTGCACCGGGAGTAACATCGTACGCTACCCAAAAATAGTTGTCTCCTGTCAGCAATGCCTGTGTTCCGGAGACAGTGTAATTGGCAATCGTTGGCGTTGTGGCGCCAAACAAAGTACCTGTACTAAAGGTAGTAGACGCACCAGTATAATACACCTTGGCGGTGGCTGCATTGATGTCTGCAATATTTGTTGTTCCATTGGCATTTAATGTAAATGATGTGGCTGAAACCGGACTTAAGGTACCTGTAGTAACTACTTTTATTCGCAAAATGGCCTGATTGGCTGCACCAGCATAAGCTGCTCCTGAGATTTGATCGGTGGTAGAAGAGGTATAACTCATGGCTACTGCCGGAACCCCGTCAAATTCATCTGCTCCCAAATCCGGGGCGGAAGCACCTCCGTTTACTGAACCAGCGGGGCCAGGGCGTACATTGCCATCAATATCTGAAAGTACAGCAGTTGTTGCACCACCGGATTCAAGTTGTGTTGAAATTAAACCCATATTTAAGTGCAGGTCTGTATCAGATATAAATGTTGGCACTTCTGAAAAAGATAATAAATCCTGTCCACTTGCAGTTCTCCATGCTGCAATAGTGGTTCTGTCTGAGGTTAAAAATCCTAGTACAGCTGAGCCGGCATTAAAAGTATTTGTTACAAAATAATCGTTGTTGTTTAGATCAGTAAATGCTGTGTTTGCTGCTGCGGAATAAATTCCGTAATTTTTTTGCGTGGTGCTGGTAGCGACCTGGGTGTTTACAAAAATGTTGTTTTTAATATTTAATGCAGACGCACCGCTTCCTACATATAACGCTGCAGTTAGTGCAGTAGTTGAACCAGTACCCATGCTTCCGGTCATATTTATGCTGTTGTGATAGAGATTAATACCTCCTGCAGTGGTGGTCAAAGTAGAGCTATTTCCAATTATTCCTATGGCAATTCCCATGGATGAACTATTACCAAAAGCATTCCAGTTTGATCCGTTAACTCCGGCAATAAAATTATTGGAAACCGTAATATTACTGCTTGCAGTACCTGTTCCAATCGTAATTCCCCTGCCTCCATACCCACCGGTATTTGTTGCATTTACCTGAGTAATTTTATTTGTAGTTATTGATGAAGCAGAAACCCCGGTTTCCAATGAAATTGCGACAGGAGCAGTCGCTGCTGAAGTAGTTAAATTAAAACTATTTGCAGTAACAGAAGTAGTCAGACTGTTGCCCAATTTTACTCCGTAAACATCTCCTGTCGTTGAGTTGGAAGTAAATGTATTAGAGCTTACCAAAAGATTATCGAGCCCACCTGCTGAAGTGCTTGTACTGCCATTTGCATAAACACCAATGTTGAATGAATTGATGGTATTGTTCAGGATGGTTGTATTGTCATTATCTGCCCCTGCAGAACCAATAGTTGAACCGGATACCGAAATACCGTATGCTGTGTTTGTGGTTGCAGCACTCGCATTAAGGATACAATTTTTTATGGTATTGCTTTCAGCACCTAAGCCAGTACCCAGACTGGTCAGCCAAATAACACACGGGGCAGTAGTAGCCGTATTGGTAATAGTCAGACTTTTATCGGTACCTCCACTGTTACTTCCATCAATGGTCACATTATCTGCACCATTCAATTTTATTAATGCTCCGGAACTTACTGAGCCGGTCAGAACGGTTGTAGTTGCTGTATTGGGTTTTATGGTTATCGAATAAGGACCTGCAGCACAACCATTATAGTTAACAGCATTAAGCGCAGTAGCTCCTGTTTCTGAGATGCTTGCATCAAGTAAATTTACAACGAGATTTCCGGATAAGCCACTGGTATTTATGGCATTAAACAACCCTGTTGCTGTTGTTATACCGGTATAATCACCCATGGCTCCCACTGTTTTGGTTCCTGACAACCCTGCGACCACCTGGTTGTAGCTGTTGATACTACCGGTCAAAGGAAATGCTGCAGCTGTTAATGCTACGGAAGTCGGAGTTGCTGCAAATATGCCGCTGTTGATGCCCACATTCGGTGTGCCGGCCTGGTCCTGTGCCACTATAAAATATTGTATTACATCTCCCGTTATTGGAGCACCTCCAGACAGCAAAGTAAAATCTGTAGTAAAACTGAACGGCGACCCACCCATGCCTGTCGCCTCTACATATTTCCAGCCATCGGTGGCATTGGTATTATCCACATACGTGTTGGCGTTGGTTGCTTTTTTGTAGTACAAACGCGGTCTGGTACCTCCGGAAATATTCACCATGCTTGCATCCGTTATGGTAACTCCGCTGATGGTCCGGTCCGTATTACATGAGGTGTTCCCCAGTGTTGTGTAGGTTATGGACGGTCCTGTAAAATCGGCGAGGATACCTTCCAGTTCCCAGGCACCCATATCCGGAGCGGCGCCGGTGCCAGTATAACCCATATTGCCCTGACGGATGGTTCCGTTAAAGTCATCGGTATAAGTAGCAATGTTAACTGCGCCACTTTCTATTTGTGAAGCCAGCCCAGTATTGTATTTCAGGAAGTTGGCATTTGATCCGGTGGTCGATTGCCAGGATACATTTTCTGTTACAGAGGCAGCATCTCTCGCAGCTACCCTGGTTTTGTAAGCGGACAAGGTCTGATCGTTGTTGGTGCCGTCGTAATAAATGACATTGGTGGCACTTGGTGTACCCGCATAAAACAGGTTATTGTTTGAAGCAGCTGCATAACTGGTCAAGGTTGTTGTCGACCTGCGGTGTGCTGCGGCAAAGGCGGCGCCATTTACTGTGGATGTATTTACAAAAATGTTGTTTCTGAGGGTTACTGTAGGTGTTGAAGATACAGAAACCGCACTGGACCCAAATAAAGCACCCGTACTGGATCCGTTTAAGTAAACCGTATTATAATAGGCATTTACAGTAGTACCTCCAGTAATACTTAAACCTATCAATGGGTTGGCGGCATTGGCAGCCGGTGTTCGAAGATCTCCAATAAGATTGTTATATACATTTACCGTTGTTCCTGAAGTTATTATAATTCCATTTACAGCACTGGAAGCCCCATTTGAAATTAAATTGTAAATTTTATTTTTATTAATGTTTGCTATTAATCCTAATGAATTTGAAATACCATTTATGGTGCACGAGCCGGTACTTGAATTCACAAAAGAGAATGTATGAATTACGTTTCCTGTCAAGTTTTTATTCGAGGAGGAAGAGGTATTCAGGTGAATACCTGTAATCACTGAAGATGTAGAAGTGCTGCTACCTGTTATGGTAAGATTATCAATCAGGTTATTTGCAAAATTTTCCTGGGTTGGTGAAGATAAATCATAAAGACCATATAATGAAGCAGCAAGTGAACCTCCATGATTAGGAAAACCATTATTGTTAATTGTATTGTTATTCCAGGTTAGTAAAGAGGTACTGCCTCTCAAACAATAAAGCGTTCCGCCTTGATTTAAAATAGTATTATTTGTAATGGTGTTATTATTTGCTGTAAAATTTGTAGATGTTGCTGAATTATAAATTCCCTGAAAAGTACAACTGCTTGCTGTTCCAATGGCGCCCAAATTATTGTTATTAATAGTATTGTTATTAATATTAACATTTGTTGCACTAGCTGCGGTTAATATACCTGTAAAGGTAGCGGTTGTGGCCGTTGTGTAGGTACAATTTTCAATGGTGTTTCTAAAGATGGTTACAGTATTACTCGCAGCTGTGGATCCAATTACATTTTCAATAGCTGTAGCTGCACTTGACGTTGCTGCACTTTTTACCGTTACAATATTATCCGATATGGTGATGTTAGCACTGGTGCCCGCCTGAGCATAAATTCCACGTAATGTTGTAGCATGATTTACACCACTTCCATTGTTATTGTTAACCGTATTTCCAGTAATGACCAAACTCCATTGATTGTTTGCCCGGATTCCAGCCGCCGGGTTGGTTGCAGCACCCCCACCATAATTTAAAATAGTATTACCGGCAACCGAACCAATATCATTCCCTAAGTCTCCCAAAAAGGTAGTCGCTGTTGGTGTTGGACCCACGCCCGTCGAAGCAGCAAAACCACTCAATCCAATACCATAGTTACCCCCGTTTATGGCATTGCCATAAAATTTATTTCCGGAATTGGTTCCGTTCGTGGCCAAGGTTCCCCCATTGGTCGGCGTCAGGGATGTTGTAGCAGCTGTAGCGGTGGAGTTGATAACTAAAATGCCTACCGCACCTTCAATCATAGGAGAGGTAGAGGAAGCGTTGTTTATTCGTTGCATGTTAAAGGTACAATTCTGAATGGTATTATTATTACAACCATCACCAGCTGCTCTTTTAAACAAGGCCAGACCAAATTCCATGGTGGCCGGGTTGGCAGTGTTGCCATCCGTAAAAGTAAGGCCGTCAATAGTAACATAGTCGGCCCCCGATAATTTAAATATGCCGTCCGGAGCTGCACTGGCTGGTGTGGCTGTACCTACACCTGCATTTAGTGTTACAGCGCCTGCACCAGTTTTGTTGATTGTAATGGTATTGGTAGCACTTAATACCGCATTTAAAGATGCGCTACCTAAGGTAAGTCCGGTAGGAGGTGCCGTTTCGGAGGTTCCTCCCGTACAACTTAAAACAACCGGTCCTGTCATCGCTGTTACCGCATTCATATCCGTGAGTGCTGCCGCTAAATTGGGATAAGATGCCAGTAAGTTTGGCGTTGTGTTGGTATTACCCGTTACAGTAACTGTAATTTGTGCAGTAACCTGCAGATTTGGCAAAAATGCAAAACAAATAAACAAGAATGCTGTAAAAAGCAGGTGATTTTTAACTTTTAAATGTACACTTCTCATGTGTTGGTTGGATTTTAGTGAATCAATTTAATTTGCTGAAATATCAAATTATGAAAATCAGCGTGGTTCTATTAAACCCCTTAAAGAGTTTTAACCCACAATATTACATAATGGGGGGGAGATAAACGTCAATTAAGCGACATTTTTTTTAAGACCCATGCCCATTTTTTATATAATAAAATATCGTAATATTTAGTTATGCCAAATTATGCCAATGTACACATCATGTATAAATGTTATATATATTAAATTTTAATATAATGAAGGGCGAACTGCCTCGTTTCTTTTGTAAACGGACTGTTTTAATGAGTAAACGGTAAAAGGGATACTTTCCGTTGTTGTTGTATTATTTTTAAAATAGAAGGTTTTCTTGCGGATTTATTAAAGCGTTACGGTGCCGAGTCTGCCTGCTATTTCATTGCGCTGCCGGATCAAGACCTGCATCACTTTCAGATTGAGCAAATATTCGTCCGTTTCCTGTTCTTCCGGGCTTGCCTTATCAAAATATTCCTGCAGTTCTTTGATTACCTTTCTGCTTTTTCGCAGTTGTAGTCTGGTAATGGCATTTACCGCATCCCGTACGTAGTTTTCGTCCGGCATTTTCTGGGTTTGGAGAAACATTTCCTTTTCTTCCCAGGAGGCATAAGTATAGGGTGTAGACAATACATTTACGGCAAAATGGCGGATTTCTTCATCGGAATGGGAGGTAAAATAAGGATGATCGGGTATATTGCCCAATTCTATCTGCCGGGCTACTTCTTCTACAATTTTCCGGTACAACTGAGTGTCGAAATAGGACAACAATTCGTGTACTGAGTCGAGAATATACCTGGCTACGGTTACTTTTTCCTGTTCATCATACCACTGATGTCCGTAATTGATCAATACGGCGCAGACCGCTCTTTCCTGCCAGGAATCGTTCCAAACCAGGGTGGACTCGTCCTGCAGGTGTACCGTTTTCTGACGTAGCCAGTCTTCTTCGCCGGACATCAACTCCGGGGGCAGGGGAGGTGTCTCTCCTGCGTTTCTGGTCTTGATATCCGCCCTGATGGCCTTGTTTACTTCATTGTTGAGAATGTTTTCACTCAGGTCGAGCATGGTGCTGCATTGCCTGATATATAAGGTTCGTTTGAAAGTGTCCGGTATTTTGGCTATAGAAGCTACAATATCCCGGATAACGGCCGTTTTTCTGATGGGGTCGTTGCCGGTTTCCTTCAGCAATAATCTGGTTTTAAAAAACAGGAAGTCCTCCTCGTGACTACGGAGGTAGCTCAAAAATGTTTCTGTACCCTGCTGCGCCAGAAAAGAATCCGGATCCTGACCGTCGGGCAGCAATACCAGTTTTACGTTCATATCCGATTCCAGGACTAGATCCAGTCCCCGGAGTGCCGCTTTGATGCCTGCGGGGTCCCCGTCGTAAATTATCTTTATATTTGGCGTGTACCTTTTTATGAGTCTTATCTGCTCTTTGGTGAGTGAGGTGCCCGATGAAGCCACTACATTGCAGATATTGCCCTGATGCAGGGTGATGACATCGGTATAGCCTTCCACCAGAATACACTCATCTTCTTTGCGGATAGCCTCTTTCGCAAAATACAGCCCATACAGGACGGCGCGTTTGTTGTAAATCTCTGATTCCGGCGAGTTGATGTATTTCGGTAGTTTTTTATCAGAAGACAGGGTACGTCCTGCAAAAGCGACTACCTTACCACTAACATTATGGATGGTAAACATCACTCTGCTACGGAAAAAATCCAGATCGGACCGGGAGGTCAGCCCCAAAGCCCGCAGGTGATCCAGATTAAATTTTTTATCAATGGCTTTTTTAGTCAGTTCGTCCCTTTCTTCGGTGGCGTAGCCCAATTCAAATTTTTTGATTGTGGCCTCTCTGAATCCTCTTTCCTTGAAGTAGCTTAACCCGATATTACGGCCTTCAGCACGGTTAAACAAAACATCGGTAAAATAATCGCGGGCAAAATCATTCACAATATAGAGCGAATCCGTGATTTGTTTGTGTTCAATTTCCAGCGCGGTATTTTCTGTTTCCTCAATTTCAATGCGATATTTATTGGCCAGAAAACGAATCGATTCCGGGAAACTGAGTTTTTCATGATCCATAATAAAACGAACCGAGTCGCCACCTTTCCCGCAGCCAAAACATTTATAAATATTTTTTGACGGCGATACCGTAAAGGAAGGGGTTTTTTCGTCGTGAAAGGGGCAGTTGCCAATCAAATTGACGCCCCGGCGTTTCAGGTTGATAAAATCACCGATCACGTCCTCCACCCGGGCAGTATTCATCACTTCCTGAACTGTTTTTTGTGTGATCATAGGCTATTACATCGGGCATTTAGATTATTAAACAGGAGCACCCCCGGGATGTTTTTCAGGAAAGGGTAGCAGGAACACGCAATTACAGCTCCAGCACATCTTTCATCTCAAAAACACCTTTTTTATCGGCAATCCATTCTGCGGCAAGTACAGCACCGGAGGCAAAACCCTTACGCGAATGTGCAGTATGAATAATTTCAATATCATCAATCTCTGAACTGTATCTGACCATATGTGTGCCCGGTGCGGGGTCTATCCTTTCCGCCTCAATATAGAGGTTTCTCGAATTTTTTTCAGCCGGCGGGGTGATGGTCCAAACTTTTTTTCTGTCGAGGAGTTCAATAATGTCTTTAGCCAGGGTAATAGCGGTGCCACTGGGCTTGTCGATTTTTGCTGTATGGTGTATTTCGCGAATGTCTACATCATAGACCTCGTATTTGTTCATCAGCGAAGCCAGTCTTTTATTAATCTCAAAAAAAATGTTGACCCCTATACTAAAATTGGAGGCGTACATAAAGGTCCCGTTTACTTCCAAACATTTTTTATCAATTTCCTCTTTTTTATTGAGCCAGCCGGTGGTGCCGGAAATTACCGGAAGACCTATATCCAAACATTGGGAAATATTGGAAAACGCGGCTTCGGGTGTTGAAAATTCAATAGCAACATCAGCCCATTGTAAAACTCTTGGATTAAAATCATGCAAATTACGGCTGGAGATCTTACAGGTAATGGTGTGCCCTCTTCGCAACGCAAAGTCTTCAATTGCCTGACCCATTTTACCATATCCAATTAATGCGATATTCATAAATTACCCTTTGTATTGATGCAAAGGTAAAAAATGTTATATTTTAATTATACAAGTTGATAAATATTATAAAGCTATTACGGACATCGTTATTGTAAACATATCATTTTATCTACGAAATGGCATCCATTTTCTGGTGCAAGGTGAAGATTAGGCAGAGGGCGAAGGGTGTAAATATATAAAAAAATGTTACTTTTGCGTTTTAATCAGAAATCAGAAAAAAATATAATATGTATCACAGATTTATCTTCTTGCCTGCTGTTTTATTTTTAGCAGGATTCCTTCAGGCGCAGACGGGCGATCAGGTTTTGATGCGGGTTGGTAAGACGGATGTCAGCACTTCGGAGTTTAAGTACATTTATGAAAAAAATAATGGTGCCGCAGCGGATTACAGTGAAAAAAATCTGACTGAATATCTGGAATTGTACACAAAGTTTAAGCTGAAAGTTGAAAAGGCGAAACAACTTCGGCTGGACACCATTTCTGCTTTAATATCCGAATTGGACGGGTACAGAAAACAGCTGGCTTCTTCATATCTTATAGACAAAGAAGTGACTGATTTTTTGCTCAGGGAATTATACGACCGTATGAAGTATGATGTGGAGTTCAGCCATATTTTTATACCTGTATCGGAGGGTACCCGAAAAGCAGCAAAAGATGAAGCCATTTTAAAACTAAAAGAAGCAAAAACTAAAATTGCGGGAGGAATGTCTTTTGAGGATGCTGCCAGACAGTATTCACAAGATAAAACCACTTCAGAAAAGGGTGGTGCAATGGGCTACTTTACCGCCAAACTACCTTCGGGATTTTATGAATTTGAAACCGCTTTATATACCGTACCGGTTGGGCAGGTATCCGATGTCGTACATTCCAGGATCGGGTATCACCTCATTAAGGTAACCAATAAAAGACCGGCGCGTGGTGTGCTGGAGGCGGCACACATCTTAATAAAGCAGGAGCAAAAAAATCTGGCAGACAGCATTTATAATCTTGTGAAATCGGGTAAGGATTTTGATGTTCTGGCATTAAATTATTCCATTGACAAAAGCACTTCAAAAAACGGAGGTAAATTACCGCCATTTGGTATAAACACGTATGACAGAAGTTTTGAAGAAGCTGCTTATTCCCTTCCGAATAACGGAGATATTTCAAAACCGGTATTAACCAAATCGGGATGGCATATCATAAAGCGTTTGGGGAAACCTGTGCCGGATACTTTTGCCGTGTTTGTGCGACGAATGAAGTCCCAGATCAATAAAGACCAGCGATTTGATGCGGCAAAACTCAAGTTAGTCAGTGATATTAAAATTGCCGCCGGTTTTAGAGAAGACCTTGAGGAATTAAAACGTTTTACAGCTACGCTCAATGAAGACTTCTATTCCTATAAATGGTCACCTGACAGCCTTACCAGCACAAAGATGTTGTTTTCGCTTGGAGGAAGCCATATATATACTGTCAAGGACTTTGCAAGCTATTGCAAAAAGAACACCAAAACACGGTTAAAATACGATAAGTCAAAACCTCTTGAGGAGTTGACTGCGGAGTTGTATACAGAATATGTGAATGAAACGGCCATGCAATTTGAGGAAAAATCGCTTGAAGTTAAATACCCCGATTTTAAATCGCTGATGCGCGAGTATGAAGAAGGAATCTTACTATTTGAAGCCACTAAAATCCATGTATGGGATAAGGCAAATCAGGACACTGTCGGATTGAATATATTTTATGAAGAACATAAAGCCAACTACATCTGGCCGGAAAAAGCCAATGTTACAACTCTGAAAATAACGGGTGCAGACAGAAAAAAGGCGGATAAAATCTATGATTATGCATTAAAACACGATATCGCCGCAGTTTTAAAGAAGTTTAACAAAAAAGATACGAAGTTAGAAGTGAGTACTGTGGAATATGAAAACGGGGCCAAAGAACTTACCGGAATGGAATTTAAGGCAGGTTATGTAACTAAACTTGCAGCTGACCAAAGTGGTGCTGTATTTACTTTACAGAAAATCACGGAGATTTTGCCCACTAAAATAAAAACATTGGTTGAAGCCAGGGGTTATGTCGTCGCTGATTATCAGGATTATCTGGAAAAGGCCTGGTTGGAGCAGCTTGCCAAGGAATTTAATGTGACGGTGAATAAAGATGTGTTGGTAAATCTAAAAAAATAAACATTGAAATTGCGCATCACCTCATTGGTTTTGATTTCTTTTTTTCTGAGTTCCTGTAAAAATGGTTTTAATTTTAACAGAAATGCCAAGGACCCTATAGTAGCAGCTGTAGGTGAAAAAAATCTTTTTAAATCGGAGATTGAAGGTCTGGTGCATGCCGGCACTTCGGAAACAGACAGTGTAGCCATTGTCGATGGGTATATTCAAAACTGGATCCGTGAAAATCTGATGGTTCTGGAGGCAGAAAAAAACGTGGCTGCCGATATTAATCTGGATAAGCTGGTAGAGGATTACAGGTCATCATTATTGGTTTATAATTTTGAAAAAAGGCTGGTAGACCAGAAACTGGATACGATTATTACGCTTGCAGAAAAGAAGCAGAATTACGAAGTGAATAAAAACCAGTATATTTTGTCGCATCCGATTTTTAAATGCGTGATAGCAAAGATCCCTGTCAAGGTTCAAGGCATGGCCGCTGTTAAGAATGCCCTGGGTAAATCTGATTTGACGGAAGCGATGTTTTTATTTAAAGAGAAGGCAGTGTATCACCACATTGACACGGCTGCATGGATGACCATCGAAGATCTGGTATCCCTGATACCCAATGGCATGCTGAAATCCACTGATCTGGCCAAAAATAAAGTCTTTCAGGATAAAGAAAAAGAGTATGAATATTTTGTTAAAATTCTGGCATATTACGACGAAAATCAAATTCCACCGTTTGACTTCATAGAAGGTAAAATAACGAAGTCTATACTTAGTGAAAGAAAGATTCAACTGCTCAAATCGTTCAGACAGGATCTGTACGAAAAAGGTATTGCAGACCATCAATTTGAAATATTTAAAACGGAATAAACCGATTCATGAAAAATAAAACGATCCTTATAATTGTATTCCTGACATTCGTTTGCTTGTATAATGCAGGTAGTCAGTCCAAACTTGTCGACAAAGTTGTGGCAAAAGTTGGAAGTGAGCACATTTTACTATCAGAAATTGAGGAAGAATTTTCTTATGCCAAAACCAAAGATCCTTCTTTATCTGATAATATAAAGTGCATGATTCTGGATAACATGATTGCACAAAAACTGGTGATATATCACGCCAAAATAGATAGTGTAGAAATTTCAGATGAAGATGTAGAGACTCAACTGAATTATCGTTTTGAATCCATTTTAAGGCAGATGAATGGCGATGAAGCTTTTTTTGAAGAATATTATGGTGCCTCTATTGCAGAGATGAAGGAAAGATTCAGAGATGACCAACGGCACAAAATTCTGGCAGAAAAGATGCAGTTTAAGTTGATTTCAGAAGTAGAGATTACGCCTAAGGAGGTTGAAAAATTTTATAACGGGGTACCTGCAGATTCCTTGCCTTACTTCAAATCTGAAATGGAAATATCTGAAATTATTATCACGCCAAAAGTGAATGATGTTCAACGTAAAGTAGCCCTAGATAAAATAACGGATATTCGGCAAAAAATCATATCAGGTGAATCAACCTTTGCTGATTTAGCCGGTAAATTCAGTCAGGATCCGGGTTCCGCACTTCGTGGTGGCGATCTTGGATTTGCCAAAAGGGGTACGTATGTGCCTGAATTTGAGGCAACTGTATTTTCATTAGGAAAGGACGAAATTTCCGAAGTGATTGAAACGGAGTTTGGTTTTCATATTATCCAGCTTATCGAACGAAGGGGAAACAGTGTGCGGGCCAGACATATCCTGATCAAGCCAGAAATTACGGCTGCCGATCTCGAACTGGCAAAAACTAAAATGGATAGTCTGAGGCAGTTAATCATAAAAGACTCTTTAAAATTTGAGGAAGCTGTACGATTGCATTCTCTGAAAAATCTTCCCTCATACAGCAATAGCGGTAGAGTAAAAAACCAGAACACCAACAACACCTTTTTTGCTGCTGATGACCTTGATCCCGATACTTATTTTGCTATATTTGAACTAAAACCGGGAGAGTTGTCCAGCCCTTTGCAGATTCAGATGCCTGACGGTCAGAAAGCATACCGGCTAATCCGGCTTAACACCGTTTCCAAGCCTCATAAAGCCAACCTGCATGAAGACTTTGATAAAATTTCCGGATTCGCGAAGGAGAGCAAAAAAAATGAATATTTTCTGAAATGGCTTAAGAAAAAGCGGGAGGAGACATTTATTTATGTTGATCCGTTATTCGGGTATTGCAATTTAAATTCCCAAAAAACCAAGCCATAAATTATAAAATAAGTAGAAAAAGGGTGGAGAATACCGGGCTCGAACCGGTGACCTCTACGCTGCCAGCGTAGCGCTCTAGCCAACTGAGCTAATTCCCCCTCATTCAAAAGCATGCAAAAGTAAAAACTATTTTTACAAAAAAAATATTTTAGCATTATATTTTATCAAGGAAGTGTATAGTTTTAATGCCCAAACCTAAATTCGGATAAAAGATGACAGTTGAGATTATCCTGAGAGAACTAAAAGCCGGAAAATATCATCCGGTTTATTTTCTACATGGAGACGAACCCTATTATATCGACCTGATTTCGGATTTTATAGAAGAGCATGCCCTGACCGAAGGAGAAAAAGCTTTTAATCAGGTTATTATGTATGGTAAAGATGTCGACTTTAAGACGGTCATTGATGAAGCCAGGCAATTTCCCATGATGTCAGCCAAACGTGTAATTATTGTTAAAGAAGCTCAGGACATGAAGACCATGGCTGATTTGCAGCCCTATCTTGAGAAACCAACTGAATCTGCTATTCTGGTGTTGTGTTATAAGTATAAAAAGCTGGATAAGAGAACCAAATTTGCCAAAATAGTTGAAGAGAAGGCGGTTGCTTTTGAATCAAAAAAAATTTACGACAATCAGGTGGCACCCTGGATTAGAGAATATATCAAGGCAAAGGGATACCAATCTGATTCCAATGTGGCCGAAATGCTATCAGAATATCTGGGTTCCGATTTGAGTAAGATCAGTAATGAGCTCGATAAGCTCATTTTAAATTTATCACCAGGCAAGTCTATTTCCCTGACTGATGTCAAGGAGCAAATTGGGATCAGCAAAGATTTTGATGTATTTGAACTTCAGCGTATGCTTGGGGATCGCAATTTCAGTAAGGCGGCACTCATCATCAATTATTTTAAAGAGAATCCCAATGCCAATCCGGCTATTATGGTCATTGGCAGTTTATTTTCCTACTTTAATAAAGTGATGATTACAAAATATCATGGTAAAAGCAGTGATCAGGAATTGGCCAAGTTAACCGGTGTCAATGCTTTTTTTCTAAAAGAATACAGAACAGCTGCCCGAAATTATAGCATTCCTCAAATGATTCGCATCTTCAGCGAGTTAAAAAAGGCGGATCAGTCTTCCAAAGGTGTCTTAACACGACGGGCTGATGACGGAGCTATACTAAAGGATATCCTGATCGCCTGTATGCAGCCATAAAAAAAAGGATACCGGAATTAAAATCAAATGTAATATCTGGATTAATTCCGGTACCCTTTTTATAAAAGCAGTTTTATCAGATTTACTGGATCAAAACTTTTTTAGACCGTTTTTGTGTGCCCTGGAAAATAGTAACTATATGTACGCCCGGTAAAAAAATTCCATCAATGGTCATTCTTCCTCCTGTATCAGCCGGTGAAACGTTTTGTCTGACCAAAATTTTACCTGCCATATCTGAAACCGTAATATAAGTATTATCCAGGTTTTGGTTGAACGCCTCTTCTACTATGATATTCCCGCTTTCCGATTGGTATACAGAAAAAGATGCCTCATCAATTTGAGCTGTTCCTGCAGGAATGCCTGGGTTGACCTGATTTGCATTAAAAAAGATATATTTATTGTTCACCTTGTTCCAAATGATTCCAACTACTTTATATTTCTCTCTGTCGGAAGCGATATCTGTAGCGGTGGCACTGATGTTAAAGGTAGTTCCCTTGGCAACGGCTCCTTTCTGCAATGGTGTTCCAAAAACGGAATTAAGCAAGCTTTGACGGAGCACAAATTTATGCAGCTGCAATCCGTTTCTGCTTGCCTGAGAATGCATTACATCTTCGAGCAGATATAAGCCAAAGTAATAATCACCGCCTTCCACATCGCTTAAAAACTCAACTTTTGCATCAACAGTCAAGACTTTTTCTGTTTGGCTCAGGTTTGCATTAATACCGACACCAGCCAAGGCTCCAACTGATGCTTTAAAATCGACTTCCAGTTGTGTTTCATCCAGTTTTTGCATAATATTGGTGCTGGTTGCATTGATATCTACACCATCCACATAAAATATGGGTTGACCAGCTCCGGGGAAATTGGCACCAAAAGCGGTGGCTGTTGCATTATTCAGCCCACCGCTGTGGTGAACTGCCATAAAAATTACATTATCATTGGCAAATTTGTCCAACATTTGAGATTTCAAATTCCAGCCCCAGGTACCGCAGTACGGACACCAGTCAGCCGTTCTTTCATGAATCAATGTCCAATTTTTGGTGCTGACTACCTGGCTATTTGCCTGATACGAAAAACAAAAAACAATTAATAGTAAAAATACTACACTTCTCATCTTAAAATATTTTATAAATTAATAATTATCAATATTGAAAACTTCCGTCAGAGGTTTTATAGGCTACTGCTGTAACAACCTGAATAACGGCTGCCAGATTGTTTTTATCTATGGCATCCAGATTGTCCTGATGTGTGTGGTGATAAGCGCTAAAAAAACCGGAAGGTTTGGTTTCGATGATATCTACACAGGGAATATTGGCAATGGTGTTAACATAAAAGTGGTCATCCGTGATTGCGCCTATCGGGGCGTTTATAAAAATATTACTTTTACCCATGGCAGCAGCGAGTGCCCAGATTTGTTGCTGGATGGTGCCAGCCATTTTTGCAGAGTAATCTTCTTTGCTGTACGTCGCTCCTTTGGCTCCGATCAGGTCAAGTAAAATGCCAAAAACGGGTTTGTTTTTTTGATCTGCCGCTGATTTTGACCAATGTTGAGAGCCCAGACACCAGGACTGCGAAACCTGGTCGTTGCCCTGATCTTCTGCATCGAAAAATATAAAGTCAATGCCCAGATCAATTGGATTGTCTTTTATGACACGTGCGATTTCAATCAGCCCTGCTACGCCACTTGCTCCGTCTACAGCACCGGGGATCGGTGATTTCTGCCTTTTAACATCCGCATCTTTTTCAGCAATTAACCGAGTGTCCCAATGTGCAAACAAGGCAATCCGTTCTTCCTTGCCGGGGTTTAGTCTGGCTATTATATTAAAAGAAGGTACGTCTTTTTTATCCAGAAAACTGGCTTTAAATTCCTGTATTTCTACTTCAGCCCCATAGGATTTCATTTTGGAAACGATCCAGTCTTTGGTGTCGGTATGTCCTTTTGTACCAGGCACCCTAACTCCAAATGACAGTTGTTTTTCGACAAAGGAAAAGGCGGAATCGGCATGTACTGCCGGAACTTTGGCCGCAACACCTGATTTAATCTTCTGATGATCTTTGCTTTTATTTTCTGTTTTACAAGAAAATAATCCTGTCAGCAAAAGCAGCATTATGCTATATTTCATATTCATTTACCCGAGTTAGTTATAATGACTATTTAAAATTCCAGGATGTCCCATCCTTACCATCTTTAATTTGAATGTGCATATCATTGAGGGAATCCCTGATCTTATCTGATGTACTCCAGTCTTTATTGGCCCGCGCCTGGTGGCGGAGTTCAATGATGAGGTTCATCAGCCCATCCACAGGACCTGCATTGCTGTCAGCTTCGTCCTTTAACCCGAAAATATCAAATATTATTGCTTTCATGGCAGACTTTATTTTATTTAAAGCTTCACCTGAAATGTCGGATAACGCCAATTGCCCTTCTTTGAGGCTATTGATCATAGTAACGAGGTCAAAAAGTCGCGACAAAGCCCGCGGTGTATTAAAATCATCATCCATATCACGGAATGCCAATTCTATCATATCAACGACTTTCTGGTCTAAAGGTGCAGGATTGTTATTTTCTGTATTTAACAACTGAAGGCTTTTCCACGCTTCCATTAAACGTTTAAATCCTTTTTCAGCTGCCAATAATGCTTCGTCTGTTAAGTCATTTGGGGAACGGTAATGCGATTGCAACATAAAAAACCGAACAACCATAGGGCTATACCCTTTACTTACATGTATGCTGTTCCCCGTAAAAAGTTCTTCCGGTGAAATGGTGTTCCCATCACTTTTAGACATTTTTTTGCCATTCATGAGCAGCATATTGGTGTGGAGCCAATAATTGGCGGGCTGACATCCGCATGCTCCTATATTCTGGGCGATTTCATTTTCGTGGTGCGGAAATTTTAAATCATTACCACCGCCATGGATATCAAACTTTTTACCCAGGTATTTTGTACTCATGGCACTGCACTCGAGGTGCCAGCCCGGAAAACCTACTGACCATGGCGAGTTCCATTTCATGATGTGTTCTTCTGATGCTTTCATCCAGATTGCAAAGTCAGCCGGATTCTTTTTTTCATCCTGATTTTTGAGATTGTCTCTGGACTCTGCCAATAGTTCTTCTATGACTCGACCTGAAAGTTTACCATATTCGCCAGTTTTTTCTGCAAATTTTAGTGTGTCAAAATACACAGAACCATTTTTCTCGTAGGCATAGCCATGCTTCAGGATTTCTTCCACCATTTCAATCTGCTCGATAATATGTCCGGTAGCACGCGGTTCAATGCTTGGCGGCAGGGCATTTAAAATACTCATGATATGATGGAAGCCGTTTGAATATTTTTGGGCTACTTCCATTGGCTCCAAATTGTCCAGTCTTGCCCCTTTGGACATACGGTCTTCACCATCATCCAACAAATGCCCCACGTCGGTGATATTTCTCACATAACGGACTTTATATCCCAAATAAAGAAGGTATCTGTATATCATATCAAAGCTCGTAAACGTCCGGCAATTGCCCAAATGTACGTCATTGTATACAGTGGGTCCACAAACGTACATCCCTACATATCCTTCGTGAATAGATTTGAATGGTTCTTTTTGTCTGGTCAGACTGTTGTAAACTTCTAAATTTCTGGTCATAAAATGTTACTATCTAGTGGTGATCGGCTTTCTAAAAGTGGGGCAAAGATATTAATTAATCATAATATATATTGTTAATGTGTTGTTATAAACGAGGAATTGATTGAGGGATTGTTTTATTTTATATTCCGTCAAATGATGTGTCGACAAGGTAATTTTCATTAAAAGAGGGACATTTCAGTTGATCTTTATCAACATGAATTAAAAATTATCGAGTTATATAGCGGATTAAAACTTTGATAATTTAAAAAAATAATTGTTGTGATGTATCTTTGCTGCATCAAAAATATCAAATCATGGGTTACGGTCTGTTAAAAGGAAAAAAGGGGATCATATTTGGGGCATTGGACAGCAAGTCCATTGCGTGGAAAGTCGCTGAAAAATGTGTGGAAGAAGGGGCAACGATTGTCTTGACCAATGCACCGGTTGCTATGCGATTGGGTGAAATTAACGAACTGGCCGCCAAACTCAACTGTGAAATCATTCCTGCAGATGCTACGAGTGTGGAGGATCTGGAACTTTTAATTACGCGTTCGATGGAGATATTAGGCGGTAAACTCGATTTTATTCTGCATTCCATTGGTATGTCGGTCAATGTCAGGAAAAAGAAAGACTATACTGATCTGAATTATGAGTGGATGAAAACTACGTTTGATGTATCGGCTATATCCTTTCACAAGGTGATGCAGGTGGCTATGAAGCACGACGCCATGAACGAATGGGGATCGATACTTGCGCTTTCGTATATTGCTGCTCAAAGGACCTTTCCGGACTACAGCGAAATGGCGGAATCCAAAGCATTGCTGGAGAGTTTTGCCCGAAGTTTTGGATATCACTGGGCCAAGAAGGCAAAAGTTCGTGTAAATACCATCTCTCAATCACCAACAGTAACTACTGCAGGTTCAGGAGTAAAGGGATTTGGTGACTTTTTTGGATATGCCAATAAGATGTCGCCCCTTGGCAATGCCAGTTCGGATGCCTGCGCTGCTTACTGTGTCTCTATGTTTTCGGATCTGACCCAAATGGTTACGATGCAAAATTTATTTCATGACGGTGGGTTCAGCTCGATGGGCATGGCTCCGGAGATTCTGGAAGACTGACCATAGCAGTTCTATAAGCAATCAGTTTACGTAACGGGCGCTTCCAATCATTACTCCAATAAATCCGAGTATTGCAGTCACTACCGTATCTGTAATGACAAACCATGCCGGAAAATGATATGAAAACAAATAAATCATTACGGCAATAAAAATAATACTCATAGAGATCATACCAAATGTCATTCTGCTAATACCGGAGACCAGACTACTAATCAGCCCAGATGCAAAAGCAGCGAGGGCGTGACTGATAGCAATGATAATAAATGCCTTATTGGGTAAGCTGTTTAACCATTTTTCTACCTCCAGGGTATTGTCAAAATTCAGTTCCGCAGGTTGAGGGTAAAGCCCTTCTCTGATCATTTGCGCCATTATTATAATCAGGAAGGCGGTAATTAAAGAGGTCAATATTCCAAAAAAAGGTCTCAATCTTTGATTTGCTGTTGGTGAAATGCTGCAAATGTAAGGTATTCAAGCCTATTATTTTCAATTTAAACACTTTATATCCGTGCAGATTCGAATCACCTGCCTTTGGTGTTACTTTCCAAATATTTTTTTCAACAGGTCCGAAGTCCTTTGACTGACATCCGTTCTGATGCCTTTTTCTTTTACAGCAATCAAAGAAAATAAACCATCCAGTGCCTTGTTATTGACATGGTCGTCCAGGGCAGGATTCATTTTTTTAACAAATGGCAGGGAATTATAGGCATCTACGACCGTTTTCCAGTAGGTACGGGCATTCACTTCATCCAGGCTGGTCTGGATTACCGGCAGAAATTCATCGTACAGAGGTTTTCTTGAAGTTGATTCCAAGTAGGACGTTGCCGCATTTTCGGGGCCGGATAAGATGGCTGTGGCATCTTTAAAGCTCATCTGACGAATTGCATTAACAAAAATGGGCGTGGCTTTTTTAGCAGCTATCTCTGCTGCGCTGTTCATTTGTTTTATCAGTTTAGTTTCCACATCCTGGAAGCCTGGGATCATTTTTACTTTGTCAATCACCTTTTGGGCATCGGATGGAATCAGAATTTTATAGGGACTCTCCAAATATCCTTTTTCGGCAGACAATTGATTGACTGCTGTTTCAATACCGGCATTTAATGCTTCTTTCAGACCGGCAGAAATATCCCCATCGTCATTTTTGATGGTGGTAACTGAGTTTTTTGCTTTATTAAACAAGTCTTTAATCTGGGCCTGTGAAGGAGTAAGTTGTAATAAGGAAATACAGAAAATAATAAAAATGGATTTCATGCGATTATATTTTAATGTCAAACAATTAAATAACGGATCCGGTTCGGCAAATAAAGTTAATAAATGTTTAAAACCCAAATGGGGCCGATATTTACAAAAATTAATTTGGTTTTTCCCCACTCATTTGTTCTAATCTCCATTTTTTAGCAAGGTCAAACTTTACTTTTATTATAAACAGGATTCAGATCAACGGTGGCCGAGAAAAATGTTTTGCCTCTTTCGGTTTTAAATATTTCATCTCCGGAGCCATTGCGTTTACACCCTCGCATAAAAAATGCCATTCCCTGTAATCAAAGGCACCCATTTCCCTTTACCGACAGGTCTGAAGCCATTGTTAACATAAAGCGATACCAGCATTATCACTTCATTAAATAAAATTGTCCTTTTTTTATATGACCCTTATTACTTTTTATCGCAATAAATCAAATATTTTTCTATTTTTAACCCGCTAATCATCATTTGAGAATATAGAAAATAGAATGCACATGCGCACTTTGACGCTACTTGTTTTGCTTTTAGATGTATTATCTACCCTCCAAGGTCAACAGGCCACATTGCCGATAACTATGCCATTGTCATCTACTGATGCCAGGGAAATCATCAGGATAGATCATAATGCCTATTTGCAGGAAGCCATGTTGTCGGGCCGAAGATCGGCATTGACAGTTCAGTTTCCTGTACATGGTACCGAAACCACTTTTATCGCCAGTCCCAATGAAGTTTTGGGCGATGAATCTGCCCGTAATTACCCGGATATCTTTACCTATGATCTGCGCCATACTGTGGATGGTGGGGTGACGGGGGCACTAACACTGACACCCGGCGGGATCTATGCAACCCTATTCCATATGGATAAAATGATCAGTATATATCCCGAAAATTACAGACAGGGGAACTCACATATAATAGAATACGGGTTTCAGGCTGATTTACCCCGGTTGAAGCAATTTTGCGGGCACGACCATAGTCATGAAATGATGGTTCGGCCGCAAATCCATAAAAATGAAAGTTCGCGGTTCAGCGATATTACTATAGGGGCTAACCGATACAATTACCGGCTGGCTATAGTGACGACCGGTGAGTTTTATCAGAAAAACGGAAACAATGATTCGCAGGTCAATGCTGTCATCATCAGCACGGTCAATGCGATCAGCGCCATATTCAACAATGAAATGTCATTCCGAATATCCATCGGTTCGCGGATATTTTTGTACAGAGATCCTACTACGGACCCGTTTATCCCTGATGAAGCGGGTGGTGAAGGCCGAACGGTACAGGCAGGTAAGGTGGTGCCTGTACATTTTAATTCCAGCAGCTATGATATCGGCCATGTATTTCACCAGCATGAAGATGGCGATGGCTGGGGCAATGGCGGTATTGCCCAATTGCAATCGGTTTGTAATGGTTTTGTTTCGCCGGCAGGGCAGATTGCCAAGGCCAGCGGGTGGAGTGGGGCATACACCAACCAGGGAAATGGCTGGGTCAATCTGGCGACGCATGAATTTGGACATCAGTTTGGTGCCAATCACACCTTCAACGGAATCGGCGGAAGTTGTACCGATGCCATTTCAGCGAACAATGCCTTTGAGATTGGAAGTGGTACCACTATCATGTCGTATAATGGAATTTGCGATGCTGCACAAAATATTCCTTCGGGCGATGCAGCAGACAATTATTTTCATGTCAATAGTCTGGATGAAATGTATCAATACGTCTACAATGGCCAGGGTGGCAGTTGTGGCAGCCCTTTTACCGCGAGTAATCCGTTGCCATCTGTCAATGCAAATCCATGTAATGCCGACTACTTTTTACCCAAAGGCACGCCATTTTATCTCAAAGCGGAAGGCAGTTTTACCGACGGTGACATCCATACTTATTGCTGGGAACAGATTGATGAGGATGGACCGAATGTTACACCTACTCAGGGATTTATTGGCAGTCAGGCCGGGAATTCGACTGTGGCGCCGCTGTTCCGGTCTTATCCTCCTTCTGTTAGTCCTGAACGCTATTTTCCTGATTTATCGGTACTGACAGGCGCGGGTAGCAGTGAATTTGAAGCCCTGCCCAGGGTGCCCAGAAACATGAAGTTTAATGTTGCAATCCGCGACAATAATGTGACCGGTGGTGCAGTTGCCAATGACGACATCCGCATCACGGTGCTTAATTCAGGACCATTTACAATTATTCGTCCTGCCGGTGGGGAAACATTTCAGGCCGGGCAATCCGAACTCATGACCTGGTCAACCAATGGCAGTTCCGGGTTTTGTGAATTTTTAAGAATCAAACTATCGGTTGATGGCGGAAAAACATTTCCCATAGTGCTTGCAGAAAATGTGCCCTATGTTTCCGGAGGCTTCGGATATAATGTTCCTGTCAATTTCGTTAAAACATCCGCTGCCCGAATATTAATGGAGTGCATGGATTTTGAGTGCTTCCGGTTCTTTAATGTTTCAGCGGCTAATTTTTCCATTAACTCCACCTGTGTTGCAGAAAAAAGTGTTTTGTGCCCCACTTCGACAGTAGTACAGGAGGAAGGTACTCCCGGTTTAAATCTGAGTATGACAAAAGTGGTGGGTGAACGGATATTTACGATCAGCAGACCCGTAACTGAAAGTCTGCCTACCGGTAATGTAGCTGTCAAAGGTGTTGGCAATGTTGGTTGTGAAGCTGTTTCCACCAATTACTATTACAACAAAGTGAACATTTATGTGACTGAAACCGGTTTGTACAATTTTAATATTGGAGGCGATGGCTTTGTTTCGTTGTTCCGGTCTAATTTTAATGCCAGTGCTGCGTGTAATTCATTTGTCACCTCATCGGCAACGTCGACCGGTAATAATTCCATCACCCGGTCCTCTACGATGTCTGCCCAGTTGACGCAGTGTACGGAATATGTGCTTGTTTTTTACAGCTATGCCAACCTGCCTGTTGATGTCAGCTTTACCGTCAAGGACGGACCCGGAATCGTCATTGAAAAAAATCAAAGCCCTTCCCCTTTGTATCAGCATATTTACCTGCTGGTGAATGACGATACGGATATTATAAGCTATGCCGGGCAGAGTACTGACTTCCGGACCACCCCTGTCGGTAAGTATACCTTATATTCCGTGATTTTAGATAAAAATACCAGTTTAAGTACTTTGCCGGGTAAAACATTTGCCAGTATAAAAAACACGGTTTGTCTGAATACCGGCCTGAATTCCCGTAAAATAGAGATAACATCAACCTGTAAAATAGAAAGTATCAGCTTATCCACTCAAGGGGCCTGTGTGCCGGGAACCAATTTTTATACACAGGAATTGCTTGTTACCTATTCCAAGCCACCGGCAACCGGTACCTTAAAAATAAACGGGCAGGATTTTGCCATTACCCAAAGCCCTCAGACGATTACCCTCATAGATCTAAATTCCGATGGTCAGCCTGTAAACCTTATCGCTTTCTTTACGGATGCTCCAAATTGTAAATTTGAACAACCGGCATTTTTTACAGCACCTCCAAATTGTTGTCCGGCGATGGTTGAACTGGGGCCTGACCAATCCAAATGTGTCGGGGAAACGGCCACACTGAATGCCGGCACTACCGGGGCATCTTATAAATGGTTTAAGAACAATATAGAGATCGCAGGTCAAACACAAAATACGCTGGCTGTTACGACCTCAGGAAGTTATGAAGTGGAGGTGATCCATGCTTCCGGGTGTTCCAGAAGAGATCAGATCGACATGGTATTTAATGATCTGCCCACCGTGGTTATGCCTCCGGCCCTGCAATATTGTGAAGGAGAAACTTTATCCCTATTGCCTGTCGTACAAGGTGGGCTTAGTTACCAATGGCTGCGGAACGGGGTCGTTCTGGCCGGAGAAACTTCCGTTTCGCTGCAAGTGTCTCAACCCGGAACATACAAGGTGCGGGTGACCGGCGTGGGTGGTTGTCAAAATGAAAGTGACGCTGTAGTGACGGAAGTGAAGGCACCTGTGGTGGAATTGGGGGCTGATAAACAGAAATGTGAGGGAGAAAGCCAGATTCTGGATGCCGGCGGAGATGGTAGTACTTATGAATGGTATAAAGATAATGTTTTGATTTCTGGGGCCGCTGGCCGAACGTATCAGGTTTTGCAATCCGGAATTTACCGGGTCATAGTTACCAATACCAATTTATGCCGTACTGAAGATGTGGTTAAAGTTAACTTTTTTTCCAGCCCTGTCGTGATGGATTTTTCCCCGTTAATTAATGTATGTCAGGGCGATTCAGTCACTTTAACTGCCGTAGCGTCTGATTATCAGACACTTCAGTGGTATTACGATAACAATACCATTACAGGTTCTACCGGCACTACCCTTATAGTTAAAAACTCGGGTAATTATGCGGTGGAAGCGATAAATCTGGCCGGATGTAAAACACGTAAAAGTACCCAAATTGAAGTCCGGTCTTATCCAGTGGTTGATCTTGGTACAGACAGGGTAGCGTGTATCGGTTTTCCAGTCACACTTTCTGCCGGGTCGGAGGGTACGTCCTACCAGTGGAAAAGAAATAATGTGCTGCTGACAGAAAATCAAAATATGCTCACTGTCAGTACAGACGGTACGTATCAGGTGACGGTGAATAACCAATATAACTGTTCGGTTACCGATGAAGTATCCGTGACATTCATTGCCGGGCCATCTGTCACCCTGAACGGGGATAAAACCATATGTGAAGGAACCAATCACATCATCATGGCCACTACCAATGCGATGAACCCGGAAATCCGCTGGTTTAAAAACGGCGAACTGTTATCGGGGCAAAATGGACTTAGCCTGAATGTGAGTCAGCAAGGCACGTATGAAATTGTGGTCAAAGGCGGCACACCTGCCTGTGAGGTATTCCGGTCTGTGACGATCACGGTGGAGCCCAGGCCCGCGTTTAACCTTGGAAATGACCGGTCGATATGCGCGGGAGATGCTTTTCCTGTGCTGAATGGTGGTGCTGACAATACCTCCTGGCAATGGACATTCAACGGAGCGCCACTTGCATCCACCCAAACGGTGACTGCCGATAAAACGGGAACTTATGCGGTGGTTGTGAAAAACGCATTTGACTGTTCGCGCACGGAGCAGGTCACGATAACCATTGAGGCATTGCCTACGCTGGTGATGGAAGACCAATATAATTTATGTGAAGGCACGACACTAAATATCACTCCTGAAACCAATGCCACGGTGTTTGCGTGGAAAAAAAATAATATCCTGCTTCCCAATGAAACCGGTAAGGTGCTGCGTGTTAACAGCGCTGGCTCCTACACTTTTACGGCTACAAATGCTGCCAGTTGTAAAAAGGAAAAAACATTTATGGTTGTTTTACGGGCTATCCCTGTTGTGGAACTGGGCAATGCTTTCTCCTTATGTCCGGATGAGAGCCGTACGCTGCAAGCCGGAAACCACAGCTTGTACCAGTGGTCGGATAGTTCGACCGGTGCTGCGTTAACGCTGAATGCAGGGAAGCCTGATATGACAAAGACCACCGTGTATGCTGTTACGGTCACCAATGAATTTGGTTGTGTCAAATCCGATAGTGTGGCGGTTACGCTGAACCGGGCTGTAAAAGCGAATATCGTAGCAGACAAGCCCGGTGTGTGTAATGGAGAACCTGTAAAACTCTCGGCTTCCGGCGGTGTAAATTATACCTGGACCGATCCACCGGGGAATTCGCTGTCTGTCAAAGATCAGGCGGTAACCATCGCCAGTCCGACACAAACCACAACCTATACTGTAGAAGTATCCGACAATGTATGTCCGAATAACAAAGATGTCAAAACCATTGAGATCAACGTATTTGAGCCTGTCAATATTTCGGCAGGACCTGATACCTGTGTGGTGATTGGCCGAACCATCAAGTTAAATGCCGTGGGCGGGGTCAGCTATTCGTGGGATAATACCGATGTCATTATAGGCGCCTCGAATATCGCTAATCCGGTGGTACAACCCATTGTTGAAACGGTGTTCAGTGTCACCATTACCGACATCCATGGCTGTGAATTTACGGATGACGTTACGGTATGTGTCAGAGAAGATCTTTTTAAAGCTGTTTCGGTCATCACACCGAACGGCGACGGTAAAAATGACGAACTATATTTTGGCGGGCTCAAAGATTTTCCCGACAACACACTGCGGATATTTAACCGGTGGGGTAATCTGATATTTGAAGCGGAAGGGTATCAAAGCCACGGGGATATGTTTACCGGCTACCGAAACGGGGAGCGCCTGCCCGCAGATACCTATTACTATATACTGACTTTTGACGGCAAGGTGATCAAAAGTGCTTTAACCATATTGTGGGATTAACCAAATAATACAGCCATGACCAACATACAAAAAATACATTTCAGTTTATTACTATTCATCGTGATTTCCGGTCGTTTGTTTGCACAACAATTGCCCAACAGCAGCCATATAGCGCAATCGAGGACCGCCTGGAATCCGGCTTTTACGGCGGTGGGATCTGACATGATCTTTGATGGTTTTTTCCGGATGCAATGGATCGGGTTTAGCGGTGCTCCGGTATCCGGATTTGCCTCATTTCAATATCCATTCCAGGATTACAATATGAGTGGGGGTGCCCTGATTCATTTTGATAAAACCGGGCCGGTCAATAAATTGGGCATCCAGTTTAACTATGCCTATAAACTCAAATCGGTATTGAGCCGGTATGGTCAACTGTCGCTGGGTATCTCCGGTAATTTTTCGCAATACAGTTTTAACGGGAACAGTCAGATTTTTAATGATGATGGGGATGTTCTGATTTCGAATAAAAGGGCAAGCAGCTTTTTCCCTTCGCTGGGTACCGGGTTTTATTACACGACCAGCATCCGGGAATATAAAGAAAACACTTTTTTTGTTGGTGCTGCCATTAACCAGGTGTACACTACCAAAGTGCTTGTCAATGATTTTGATCAGGTGCGTCAAAAACATATTCATTTTAATATAGGAGGCAGATTTTATAACTACGATACGTATATCGAACCAATGATAACGGCGAATATTGTAAAGCCGGATATCATCGATGTACTGTACAGTCTGAAATTTGAAAAGGAAGACACTTTCTGGGCAGGGCTCGGCTATTCCAGTGCCGGTATGATGGCGTTGCAGGGTGGTGTCATTATGGATAAATTTGGAAGCAGGTATGCCCTACTTCGCATTGGCGGACTGGCTACGTATGGCATTGGTTCATCGCTGGCTAAAACTGGGCCGGGATTTGAATTTTATATTGGCTACACAGTGGATACAAAGTAGCCGATGCCACTTGAGACAACGATCGATGCCGTTGCTGCTGCCGTAAAGGACCAGCTTATGGGCGCAGAAGCAGGGCATGACTGGAACCATATCGAAAGGGTATATCAAAATGCCGCCGTCATTTATGAAAGTGAAAAAAAGGGGCAATGGGAAGTTGTACAACTGGCAGTATTGCTTCATGATATTGCCGATGCCAAATTTCACGGCGGTGATGAACAGATCGGGCTGTCGCGGGCAAAAAGCATTATGGCAGCGCATGCGATCCCTGAAACTATCATACAGCACGTGCTGCTGATAATCGAAAACATGTCGTTCAGGCATAGTTTCGATGGTTCAGCGTTTCATTCTGCTGAAATGGACATTGTGCGGGATGCAGACCGACTGGATGCGATCGGAGCCGTCGGTATTGCCCGGGCGTTTCATTACGGGGGATTCAAAAACAGCAAGTTGTACGACAGGTCTGTAACACCTAACCTGGAACAAACCAAAAAACAATATGTAAAAGGTGGCGGGCCTACCATCAATCATTTTTACGAAAAACTGTTGCGGATAAAAGGGCTTATGGTTACGGCTAAAGGAAGGGAAATGGCCCGGGAACGGCATGCTTTTCTGTGCCGGTTTATACAAAATTTTAATGCGGAAGCCGGCATTGATTTTCTACCTGATACGAAGTTTGACGAGTAGTGAGTATAAACTGCTGTTTATAAATAAAATCTTGATTGGGCTCCAAGGCTGGCGGCATGAAATGCTTTTGGTGGTGCGATTGTTTAAAACAACTGTTTTATTTGAGGGCTGCTGATAGTTAGTTACGAACTGACAAACCGGGTAGTTAATTATTACCTTATTGCGTAAAAAGTTGAAGATATCGTGCACCTAAAAACTTCGACCAAGTAGATAGTATATCCGGGGGAAATTACGGGGGATCGATGTCAGAGACTTCGAACATTAAAAGTGGGGATATACTTTGGGAGAACGAAGTCGGAGACTTCGACTATCTGATTTATGTTTTTGTTTTTGACGGTGCCTTTGTCCTGAAAGCGGGTGTTTTTCGGTGTGGGCTGGTGTGATTTTTATTCCAGCGGGTTTATTTCTGCGTATGGTGAATCGTCTTTGGTTTACCTGTACTTCTTCGTACTCCAACGTATTGTCTACAACATCCAGGATGGACATGAATTGCAGGCGGGTCGGCTCGTAGATGTCGCTTTCGCGCACTACCTGGACGATGATCATGGTCCATGGTGTGGGTTCTGCATTGGACATGGGCAGGGTGTGGGTGGTGAACTGTTCCTTATCTGACCGTATGCAGGAGATGGATAGTGCCGGTTCGTAGTGGGCTATTTGTGCGTCGAAATCGAGGTGGAGGTAGCCGATGCGCACGGTCTTTTTGTCGCCGCTTTTGGCTTTTTCCCACAGCAGGCTTCGGTTCAGCTTGAAGGCGTTTGGGGCTGAAGCGTGCTGTATCAGGGCTTCTTTGTAGTGTTTTGTTTTTTTGGAAAATATATTCAGTCTTCGAAATGCCATTTGGGATTCCGGGTTTTTGAGTCCGTTGTTCAGTTGTTTAAAGCCTTTGGGCTGGGTGTCGTCCGCACGCAGGGTGTTGATCATTGCGGACATGACCTCCGGTGGATAGTTGTAGTTTGTATATCCTTTGGTGAAGTCCATCAGGGCTTTGCGGAATAGCTGTCCTGCCCGGGATGCTACTGCAAATTCGGATTGGTTTTTACGGGTTTCTTCGTACTGGGGTGCGGTGCGCATTTTGTGGAGGTCGACTTTGCCTTTGGAGCGCATTGTCCATTTACCGTTTAAAACGTAACCGATTTTATCGCCCAGTTTTCCTTCAAATTTAATAATTCCTTTCATCTTTGCCATCATCACTCATTTTTATTATTTTGTATAACGAAGGGAATGATAAAATGTGTGTGTTTTAAGAAAAAATTAACTTTTAAATGTGGTGAAAATGGGTAATATCGTTTTAATCAACTGGGATATGATGTTATATGAGGTGTATCGTGTTGTTAAATTGGACTTAGAAGATATAAACGTTGTTCTTTGATGAGTTCGAAATCATTTTGTCACGATTTTTGCAATTTTTGGCAAAAATCCCGCCAAAATGGAGCGTTCAAATCGTTTTAAAATCCAGGGTTGAAACCCTGGATTTTAATAATTTCACCCTTTCAGGGTCTAAGTGTTTGAAACTTGGAGTGCAAAATAGCAGTGGCATAGAGAGATGATATTCTACAGCCAGGGAGGGCAAGACCGTAATTATTTTGTCACGATTTTTGCATTTTTTGGCAAAAATCCTGTCAAAATGAGGACAAATTTGGTTAAAAACCCCGGGTTGAAACAAAGCAAGCAGAACAGGTTTATCATAAGGTATCCATAGGGTATCTATGGCTTATCTAAGGCTTATCCATAAGGATGGGTCGGGACAACGTCGGGACAACGTCGGGACAACCTCGGGAGAAGGGTTGTTTTTATGGGGCGGCGAAAATCAGTGAACCAGGGATTTTGGAGGAGAGTGGGGCGGAAATTGGTTCAATAAAAAGGTCACTTTGGCTGTTGGCCTTTTTTGTCCATAGAAGAATTAAAAACGTTTCTGGATTGCTGTAATTTTATCCAAATTTAATATAATTATTTGTAATTGTGGTGATTTATTTCGGTATTTTGAGTGTATTAAGAAGCTATTGGGTTGTATAAATAAAGTTTATTATTATCACATGGATCTAGCAGGTAGTTCAACATTTTTGACGGATGCCAATAGACAAGCATATCAATTTTTTTTATATTTGCTATTCGGGGATACAATGGTAAATCAGGTGGATGGGAATTGGGCCACACCTTATACGTTTAATGGGAAAGAAATGGATGACGAAACGGGCTTGTATTATTATGGGGCGAGGTATTATGATCATCTCATCCAAAAAGTTTAAGTAAAATGAATGACTTTCAAGGTTTTATTTATAATGTAAGGGAAGGTAGAACTGGGCCGCATCTCGCAATAATTGGTTCAAGTAAAGGATTCTATATATAGAACTGGATCAAGAACTGATGGTCGTAGGCTTCATGACTTTAGAGTTGGGACTCCAACTATTTTCATTGATTATAATGGCAACAGAAAAAAATAATGGATTATCTTAAAATTTTTGCTTTAATTTCAATTATTTACTTTTACAATTCTTGTATCAGTAATGATACTAAATCTGAATTAGATTTCAAAAAGAATATAAGTAATGAAAACATCTGTGATTTGAGGTTGCAAAACTTGGAGTCTTTCAAAAGTAATTTCTGTACAGCATTAATAATTCACGACGAACAATGTCATAATGATATTGGAAAAAATATTGAAAATAACTTTATTAGATTAACTTTATTTGATATCAAGAAGAATACTTATATCTTTAAAATTACATTTTTGCGAGACTGCATAATAAAAGTTCAAAAAACAATTTCGAATGGAAAGTTTAATACTTTTTCGTTTCTTAACGACTCCGAAATAAATTATCAGGTTTCCAAGAAAATTCTCATTGATTTTCCAATTGACAGCTTTATTATCAAATCTAAAAAAGAATTTTATTCTGGACTGGATCAAGATTTTGAAGAAAGGTGTTATATTATTGAATTCTCTAAAAATCAAAAATATTTTATCTTGAGTCAAGCTGATTTGTTGAGTAAAAATCAGAAATTAGTATTAAATCTACTTGTAGAAAATTTAGATTTGTTAGATTAATTAAAAAGATAAAAATTAATAACTCCAGCTGGGGTTCAATCCACTGCCCGGTACCGGAAATCTCCCTTGTTGGCGCATGTTTGTAACTTTAGCCCATGAATACAAAAGCAATAGAACAAAAAGAAAAGTTGTGTGGCTTTTGTCTATTATACTCATCCTAAATCCTGCAATTAAAAAATAAGGACTTCATGCCGTAATCATATAAAAACCCTTATTTTTGTGCTACTACAAAAAGTTGCGACCATGGAAATTGGTTTTTATACGTTTAGCATGGTAAAGCGTTGAACGGTAAGCGTCTGTCTAACCACATAATGCAGCCTGTTAGTTTTCAGCGCATCCTTGAAAAAAAAATAGGTAATGTGATATGCTAATGAGCAAATAAACCAGTTTGGCTTTATATTGTGGTTGCATATCTTTTGAAGTGGAGTACCAAATTGCAACGATTTTTGTTGTTTTGTGCAAAAAACGTGAAAAAACAGGGGTTCTTTGTATTCAATTTAAAAATTTGGCAACACTTTGACCTAGGTGAAGCAAACGGCAAGCAGGGGTAGTTTATGTAGTTTTAGAAACAGGCTATTCTAATTCTGAATAAATGGGTGTCGTAACAATTGATGGTCCAAGATATAATGGTGTAGAATATGACAACACAAAACAAAATATAATGATTGGTGGTACAAAAGTGAATAGAAGCGATCCGGGAGCATATCCATTCCTTCCTAGTGACCTGAAAATTTTGAATTCAAAAATACCACAGAAACAACAAAATGTTAATATCAATGGCATCAATGTAACTATCTGTCCTCAAAATGCTTGCCCAGTTGATAATTTTAATAAAAGAATTGAGAAACCATGAAGATTTACTTATTAGTTTTATTGACTGTTGTTATCAGCTGTAAGAGTAAACTTGAGCAGTATCAAATAAAAGACTATAATGTTTCAATATATGAAACATTTCAAGATTATCAATTTTATTTGAAGTTACAGTCAAGAACTATTGATAGCATCTATATAAAAAGGTATATCGTTAATAATGCTATAAACAAAAACTCAGCAGATGTCATTCATGATTGCATTGCAAAGAACATTAATGTAAACGAAAAGTTCCTCAGGACAATAATTTATAAGGAAAGATTAAGCTCAAAGGATACAACAAAAATACTTTCTTATGTACATTTACTGACTGAATATTCTATGATTGACAATATTGATTTGAATTGGAATAACAATTTTCAGATATTTAAGCAAAATATACTAATAAGGTATAAAGATACTATGTCTGAAGAACATATTATGTATAAAAATGTGTTTGAAGACATAGCGAATAATTTGAAGAACTATATATATTTATTGGATACAACTAATTTGACTTCAAATAACAATTACAACCCAATATATAGGTTAATCTTGATAAAAAATAAAGAAATTGATTTTAAGGAAATTACTTGTGATTTTGGTAAAATTAGAAATCCTTATGAATAGTTAGTCTAATGCTACGCGGCCAGGCATAGCATCTAATACGTCTGAGTGATGCCATGGCTGCGCCAAGACATACCCTCGCGAAGATGGGATATATCTATGCCTTTTGTTTGTTAAATTTTCAATTTGAAAATTGACTGCAATGTTCTTCAAATCTCCAATTTATCAATTACAGTGATATTTAGTCCTATATTTTAAAATCTGTGATAAGGTAGAAACCAAAGTTGATTCATTTCTTGTATTTGTTTGTATATTCATGGCTTTAGAATTGTTAGAGACAGATAATATCATTGAATTTATAGATAGTTGATGATGAATATCAAAGTCATAAAATACAGAATCGCAGTTGCAAAATGCGACCATCGCGGCAACTTCCCGCAGTCGGACGTTTAGCGAATTCACTTTTAAGGTATAAAATTCAATGAGTATTTTTATAAATATTTGTAACAAGTATATCATGAATCACAAGAAAAGGTATTTCACAATTATTATTTTTATTATTCTAATTTTACAATTATATTGGATACATAGAAGTGAAGGAAATTTAAACATTATTGTGCAAAATCACTCTATTGAAAGGATTCCAGTACATTTAATTATTTATCTGGATGACAATGAGATATTAAATGATACATTGATCAATTCTGTGGGAATTTTAAGTCACAATTCTTTTTCCAGCGTAGGAAGGCATAAAATTAGAATCAACGATATGACGAATGATAAAGAATATGAATGGGATGTATTTTTATTTCCGGTTACTTGGTATGAGATAAATGTTCGCTCAGTAAATGAAATAAATTTAAATCAAAATTTTATACCTTCTATATATCAGTGAACAACTCCAATTGCTCCTGAGTATTGCTAAGATTATGCCATTTATATCATAACGAGTCACAATATAAATTAAAAGCCTATCATTAGTTTAAAAAGCATAGCAAAGCCTCTGAGCAATCAGGGGTTTTGTTTTTTAAGAGATCAGAAAGAATAAGCATTTTAGGTTTTAAAATCCCTGATGGCTATATCGATGAGTCTTAGGACATAATTTTTTCTATCAGTAGGAAGTGTAGAAATCTCTTCATTTCCCCGATGGAGCCTGGAGCTCAGGTATTGTGCTTAATTTGGGGGGTATGGTGATACTTTTATTTTATACTGTTATCTTTAATTTACCACCAGGCTGATATGGGCATCGCTAGTTGTAGGCTTTTTATTCCTATGAATTACCAGGGCTGTGCCGTAAATAAGAAACAGAATGAATGACATACATGTAATCCATACAACAGAAAGAGAAGCGTTGTGTGGTTGTTGTGCAATATACTTATCCTAAGAACGGAGTCGCTAGCTGTGGTTTGTGGTTCCTTCCTTATCGAGTGAAATCGTTCACTCGATTTGCTATGCAACCAGTCAGTCATTCTTAAAAAAGAAGGACTTCATGCCGTAGATAGGAAATAAAGATTATTTTTGTACAGTCGCCAAAAGTGGTGAAGCTGTAAGTTAGCAGTTCCATCATTTTTTGATAGGAGGCAAAAAAGGTTTGGCCGGGTGTGCACTCATGGGGCGAGGTATTATAATCCAATGGTCAGTATGTGGATTGGGGTGAATCCACCGTCGGACAAAGGACCTGAATGCAGTCCTTATATTTCACCTTTAATAATCCGATAAGGTACATTGATCCTGATGGAAGATATCCAGATAATCCTGGAAATCCATGGTATTATTTAATTGAACCATTTAGACAATATGGACAAGCAGCTGGCAGTATAGTTGATAAGGTTTGGCCTACTTATGAAGTAGGTGTAAGTAACAAAACATCAATAGTATCAGAGACAAAGGCAGGGGGATAAAGGCTAGTACAAGTGTCACTGTAAGCGAATCTTACACAAAAGTTACCACACAAAGGCTTGAACAATCTTTTAAATCTGGTTCAAGCCCTATTAAAGTTGAATCAGGATTTAATGAGCAAAGTACCGAATTAAGTGTTTCTGCTAAAAAAAAAAGTAATGGAAGTAATTTTGTACGGAAATAATAAGACAAATACATACAACGATGGTAATAAAAACACCACAGCCGTTGGAGCTAAAGTTTTAGCAAATGTTACACCGTCAACTAAAGCAGAAGCTTTCGGTGAGGGATTTTGTTCTTATCAATGCTAAGGAAGTAGACAAGGTAAAACTACTTCAGGCGCAAAGGTAGGTGGAAATGTAACAACTTCCTCATCCTCAACAGCAGGAAAAACTACTTTAAAAACAGAGAACAAATCAAGTGGTTACATCTCAGCATTTTGGAGTTGGTTTAATTAATTATGTTATAAATGGAAAAGAATAAATTTTTATCAACATTAGTAAGGAATATTCCATTGATTTTTATAAACTTCAAAATAATTGAAAGTATATATAAATCATTTGAAGGAAATTTCTTTATCAGTTCTAAGCAAATTATAGCCATATTATTTGTTGCCGTAATTGACTTTCTTATGCTTTCAAGGTTTAAAAACTATGGTAGAGCATTAACCATTTTCTTTTTCATTTTATGCACTTTTGATGTAATTAGGTATACGGTTCAAACTGTCATAACAGAAAGTAATTATAATTTAAATGATTATGGATTTAGTGTTTTAATACAACCACAGGCAATAAAATTATTATTTTTATTTCTTGTTTTAAATTATGATCTCTTTATTGTAAAAAAGAAGAACCCCGATCGCCACAATTTGTAACTGCGATGCTATACATTTAGAATTTGTAATTTGTTTTTTACGAAAGCAATACTACAGAAAGACAAGTTGTGTGGCTTTTTATACTCATCCTAAATCCGGCTCTTAAAAAAGAAGGACTTCATGCCGTGGATAGGAAATAAAGATTATTTTTGTACAGTCGCCAAAAGTGGTGAAGCTGTAAGTTGGCAGTTCCATCATTTTTTGATAGGAGTTAAAAAAGTTTTGGCCGGGTGTGCAGTTATGGGGCGAGGTATTACGATCCAATGGTCAGTATGTGGATTGGGGTGGATCCGCTGTCGGAGAAATATCCCGACTGGTCACCGTTTGCCTATACCATGAATAATCCGATCAATTATGTCGATCCTACGGGCATGAGTACCGAAAGTTGTGGCGGTTAGGACCCTATTTACACTTGTACTTGGGATGGGCCAGAAATTTCAATTTCTGCTAATAGAGCAGGTAGTAACCATAATCAAGAACCTGAAAGGTATGGTTACAGGGGGGATTGGGATTCTTACAAAAAGGATTTTAATCTTCAAGGTTGGGATTATAACAATTATTCAGATTATTACAACAATGTTCATAGAAATGATTTTGATGAATCCGTAAAAAGGCAAGATAAAGAGGAGGCTGAAAGGATAGCTATTGAAAGAATGACTTTTTGGATGGGTACGGTATTTCCATCTTTAGTTTCTGTTGTCGCTCCCACAGGAGGTGGCGGATCCATAAATGGAGTTAATTATCATGGATCCCAATTAAGAGGTTTTAATTATTTCAAAAGATATAGTCATTTTATAGCTCAGTTGCATTATTGAGATATTACTTACACGCAATACATTGATGCATTAGAAAACCCGTTATTGAAAAAACCAATCAAATTTGATATAAAAGGGAGACCTAGCCAAATGTATATTGGAAGTGATGCTACAGCAATAATAAATCCAATCACAAGGAAGTATATTACTACTTGGAAAACAGGAACTAAATTAAAAAATAAGATAATACAATGAATGAAGTAAATTTAAAATTAAATGAATTACAAGTAATTTATGAATTATTGATTGCAAAGAGCATATCGGAATCTAATGTCATTGAAAATACAATAATTTTGAAACTTGATGACGATCAAACATTTTTTATATCAGAGAAATTAAAGGAAGAACTCTTAAATATAGGTTTTGATGATAATTATAGATTAAATCAAAAAGGAAAATTAATTCAAGGTATTATTGATAAATTTATTGATGCTGGGTGGTAAATACAAAGTAAAGAGACCTCAAATGCCCCCAGGCGAAATATTTAATACGTTTGTGTAATGCTATTGCTGTGCCATGTTTCAGAGGCAGAATGAATCACATACACGTAATCCATACAACAGAAATAGAAGCGTTGTGTGGTTGTTGTGCATTATACTTATCCTAAAAACGTAGCTGCTAGCTGTGGTTTGCGGTTACGTCCTTATCTTCTATGTTCATACTCATCCTAAGAACTTAGCCACAAGCCGTAGTTTGTGGTTCCTTCCTTATCGAGTGAAATCGTTCACTCGATTTGCTATGCAACCAGTCAGTCATTCTTAAAAAAAAAGGTCTTCATGCCGTAGATAGGAAATAAAGATTATTTTTGTATAGTCGCCAAAAGTGGTGAAGCTGTAAGTTAGCAGTTCCATTATTTTTTGATAGGAGTTAAAAAAGTTTTGGCCGGGTGTGCAGTTATGGGGCGAGGTATTTTGATCCAATGGTCAGTATGTGGATTGGGGAGGATCCGCTGGCAGAGAAATATCCCGACTGGTCACCGTTTGCCTATACCATGAATAAACCAATCAATTATGTCGATCCTACGGGCATGAATACTGAAGAAGGAGGTGGAGATCCTGTTGTTACAATAAAAGCAAAAAGGTTGCCCAGATCAGAAGTAAGACCTTACAGTCCAAAGGTTAAACCTTCAGAAAAAATTGTTGCAAATCCAATTGCAAAGTTTGCAGTTCAAGTAGTTGAAGAAGCTGTTGAAGGCATAACTTATATTGCAAGATCTGGTTTTTATGGAAGAGGTGAAGGTGTACCAAAGGTATTTGAAGATGGGCATACCATAAAGGGTAGTGAAGACTCTCAAACATTGGCTGTGGGTGGCTTGCTGACTATTGCTCCTTTCTTTGGGAAAGTAATTAAACCTTTGTCTACCGCTGCTAATGAGGGATGTATACTTGCTGATGCTTCAAAAGCAGCTTTTAATGCTGCTGATGATGTAGGTTCAATTTATATTAAGAACAAACATTTAAGTAGTGCCACAGGTAATTATGCAAAGTTTGCTACAACGGAAAGTAGTACAGCTCAAGTATGGGTTCAACAAGCATTACGTTCGCCTAATGCTCAGTTCTTACCCAACGATCAAATTCCGAATACATTTAAAGTAGTAACAAACGTTGGTACAATAATCGGAACTAAAGGACAAACATCAATTCGAGCTATTGTTGGTTTTGATGGAAAAGTAATAAATACTTTCCCCATAAAATAATTTTACGCGATATGAATATTAAATTTGAAATAACTGATATTCCAAAGGACGAACAAAAAAAATATCCCACAGCTTATTTGGAGGGGATACTCAAAATTTTTGTGAATGAAGTATTATTCTTTAATCAATCAGGAATATTACTTATTGAGTTTGCAATTTATATCAGTAGATGGCTAACCAGTGTTAAAAATGGTGAGCTTACAGATTTTAATTTTGAGACAATGGATAATGATGAGCCAATATTATCTTTAATTTACGTTAAAAATAACCTTTATAGAATTTATTCTGTTTGGCAAGACTCCGAAGTTACAAAGTTATTGGATAAGGAAATTATAGTTGCTGCGTTTAAGAAATACTTAGATGGTTTAGAAAATGAATTAAAATTAGAAACAGGAATTGAGTTAGATAAAATCATTAAGGATAGTGATTTGTAGTAGCCGCTAAGGAGGTAACTGCCCCTAAAGGCTGGATAACACAAGCGAGTAAAAAAGGTGGTTGTACAGTTTTTAAAGGCCCAAGTAACCCACACAACATAATTAGCCAAATGACAGAAACCAATATAGTCCAAATGTATTGCAACAAAACCCTTATGTGAAATTTATAAACCATGGCAAGTTCTATGATGTAAATGTAAAAGTCCTTCAAAATGTTAATGTTCCAGGAGCTCATATTCCATTAAATCAATTTGATATAAGTAAAATGCCAAAATTTTAAATCAATGAATAAAATAATCGAAAGTATGTACAGAAAGATAATTGAAGTGTCTGATTTGAGTTTACAACAAAAGTTGTGGTTAAATGAAAAAATGACACGGGGTTAAATTCTCCCTATACCGAATTGATGTGTTCATTATTTGATGATTTTACTTTTGATGACTTTTTTGACAGCAGAGCGTCAAAAATCGGCTTATCCAATTCTGTCATTTTTGAATTGAATAAATTAAGGGGCTTGTTAAATAACTATAATGAAAAAGATTCGGATGAAGAAATAATAGGTGATCCTGAATGGGGAAATGTCGTTGAACAAGCTAAAAGGGTTATACGAGAATGGGATAAAACATGTAAGCCCCTAATGGGTTAACTTCTGCTTGCGAAAGTTTGTAACTTGTGCCCTTAATATACCCTCGCGAAGATGGGATATATCTATGCCTTTTGTTTGTTAAATTTTCAATTTGAAAATTGACTGCAATGTTCTTCAAATCTCCAATTTATCAATTACAGTGATATTTAGTCCTATATTTTAAAATCTGTGATAAGGTAGAAACCAAAGT